>Ga0194055_10001416_pt1 | contig 19588 bp, 18 predicted proteins | sample SepL449m_MetaG_FD_155482 | JGI IMG/M metagenome (GOLD analysis project Ga0194055, IMG submission 155482) | Anoxic zone freshwater microbial communities from boreal shield lake in IISD Experimental Lakes Area, Ontario, Canada - Sep2016-L442-9m | ecosystem: Environmental > Aquatic > Freshwater >...
GCCATTAGCTCATCTTTAATGTGCCCGTCTGCATACATAATGAAGCAGTAGTCACCCAGCCCACCGCGGCGCGTTGGTCGTGAAAGCAACTGAGACAAGTTGATGCGCCGAGCAGCAAACTCTTGCAAGATGGAAAGCAAACTGCCTGGTTCATCGGCACGCTGAAAAACCACAAGCGCTGTGCGATCGTGACCAGTTGGTGTAGGAATGCCATCCTTCGCGACAAGCACGAAGCGAGTTTGATTACCAGATTGATCTGCAATATTTTCGGCAATCACCTCAAGACCATAAATTGCTGCGGCATTGCGGGGTGCAACAGCCACAAGAGTGTCATCATTAGATTCACTGACCGTCCGCGCTGCTTCGGCAGTTGAGTTAGCCACAAATACTTCTGCTTGTGGCGCATGCTTACGGATATATCCGTGGCACTGCGCCGTTGCCACTGGCATCGAATAAATCTTGGTGACACGTTGCAGAGTTGTATTCTTCTTTGCCAACAAACACATCTCGATGTCGAGCACAACTTCACGTTGAATCAGTAAATCGTGGTCGAACACCAATGCATCCTGGGTGTAGTTGACCGTGCCTTCAATAGAGTTTTCAATTGGTACGAACCCAAGTGAGATTGACCCGTCTTCGACTGCATCAAGCACGTCAATAACTGTGCGAAATGGAATGTGTTCTGCACCTGCAAGATCGGCTTGGCTACGCAAAGCTTGCTGAGTGAAGGTGCCCTCTGGGCCTAAATAGCCGACGCGCTGCTTTGGAGTTGCCATGACAGATTTCAGTCTACGACAGGGGTTGTTGCTGACTGGGGTAGATTTTGAAGCGCATGGGTACTGGTAACAAACACTCCTTAACGACGCCTCACCTACAACGACTATTGGCAGCTTTCGACCAACTCGACGGTTCGAGGATTTTGCTTACTGGTGGAAGTGGGTTTGTAGGCAAGTGGATGTTGCATACCGCCAAAATTGTCCAGGAGAACTCGGCGACCAAGATTGAGATCGTTGTGCCAACGAGGCGTCTAGCTGCCGATCACGTGCAAACAGCGATTGCAATTGGTTGCCCAAATGTTTCTTGGGTAGAAGGTGATTTCTTGAACGATCAGCTTGATCTTGGGCAGATTGACATGATTATTCATACCGCAACGCCTGCCTCTGCACAGTTGAATGCTGAAAATCCATCCCAAATGTTGCGCATCAATGTGGAGGCAATGGAATCGGTATTGCGTTATGCGAGCGATAACAAACCGTTGCTCTTCACTTCATCTGGTGCCGTATATGGCACGCAACCTCAATCTGTCAGTCATATTGCAGAAGGAAACGTCGAGCCGAATCCACCATCTGAACAACTCAATGCATATGCACAAGGAAAGCAGATCGCCGAGCGAATGTGCAAAGAAGCTGGAAGCAGCGGGCAGTGCTCGCCCATCATCGCCCGATTGTTTGCTTTCGGTGGTGAGTACCTACCTCGTGACACACACTTTGCTATTGGTAATTTCATTCAAAACGCCTTAGACCGAGAACCAATCGCAATACAGGGCGATGGTCGAGCACGGCGTTCGTACCTGTATGGAGCAGACATGGCCACTTGGTTATGGAGCGCACTTGCACATGACAGTGACGAAAAAGCAACACCATTTCATATTGGATCTGAACACTCAGTGTCGATCTTGGAATTGGCTCAAACTGTGGCAACAGTTTCTGGTGAACTATTGAAGTATATTCCAGAAATTACTGTTGCCAAAGAGATCGACTTGTCGGAATCCGTTCATCAATACGTATCAGCAAATTCGGATACTAGAAAAGCCTTACGAGTATCTGAGTGGACGTTGCTTGAAGACATAATCAGGCGCACAATGCTGCACGCAACAAACTAGTTTGACTTGTTGAGAATCTTCCAGCGAGCCTCAAGCATGTCAATGCGCTTGGCATCTTCGCGTTCGATCGAGCCGTAGTAATCACGCTTATTCATGAGCCACAGCATCTCGAAGTGCACGGCATTGAGTAATCCGTTTTCAATGTTGTCACTCTGAATTGCCTCGCCGGCAAACACAACTTTGCGGGTTTCAAAACGTGTCAGCAATACTTTTTGTACTCGGCGCAAACACTGAACGGAGTCTTTGGAAACTCCACCACCAACGACTAGTTGGAGCCCAGCAGCTTTGCAAACTTCTGCTGTTGCAATCACGTCATTCATCACTTGATCATCATTGATGCTGTCGCGATTAAGCCCAATTGATCCAGAGAAGTCAACGCGTCCAAAGACCATTCCTTGCACACCACCCTTGGCTTTTGCAACGTTGGCAAGCTCTTGGCGATGCCCAAATGCGGTGATGGTCTCGACATTGAATAAAAAGTCGGTGTCTTGCTGCTCGTCGGATGTATACACCTGGTTTTTTGCAGCAACATACTTGCTCAATGCGTATGGAGACTCGACCATCGGGGCGACGATGTAGCGAACACCAATCTGCTTTGCTTCAAGCAAGTCACGAATAGCTTCACAGCCACCAATCTTGACCGTCAACTCCAGGTTTGCCTTATGGGCCATCTCTATCAGGCGCATGAGCTCTTCAATGCGTGTTCCCTCTGCCTCAAACTCGGCTTTTACTGAGACATACCCGTAACTGTCACGGCCTTTTTTGAGGATTTCTACCATCTCGCGCTCGGTTTTGTTCATATCTAAAGTCTAGCCAATCAGAAATTGAGGCCGAGTTCTTTCGCAACTTCGTCAGACAACAAAGGCGTCATCCTGTGCAGTGGTGCAGATTCCATTGACCCCGAAGCAGTAACTTGACTTGCGATTTTTGGGAAATATGTTTGTTCTGGATGTACCGGAACAACATACAAACATGGGTCATTATTATTCCATGACTCGAGAAATCCTGGATCTGATTGGAACCCCTCGCTCAAAGTCATTGAGCTAATGCCAAACGCTTTCGCAAGTACTTGCCAGTCTGGAAAACCAAGGCCTGACTCGATGTCGCAACCCAAATATGCGCCATCAAAATAGTTTTTTTGAGTCATGCGGATGCTCGCATAGCCGTTGTTAGCAAATACAAACATCTTGAGATTGAGTTTTTGCACTGCAACTGTTGCGAGTTCTTGCAAATTTTGAGAAAAGCCACCGTCGCCTTCCACGAGAACCGACCTACGTGTGCGATCTGCGAGCGCAGCCCCTATTGCCCCTGCCAGCCCGTACCCCATGCTCGCAAGACCCTTGTTGGTGATGATTGTCTGTCCAGTTTTTTGGTTAAACGCTTGCATCATGACAGTGAACGCACCACCCGACGAACACGGAATAACAGTGTCGTCTGATACACAAAGCTCAGAAAGAGTCAAAGCAAAATCAAACGGATTAAGAAATCCCTGATGATTTCCATTTACCTCTTCGCTCAGCGGTAGCTCTTGGCGGACTCGCCTCGCATGATCACGCCACTTCGACCAATTAGGAATTTGGGATACGTCTTCGAGTAGTAGGCGGAGTGTGGACGCGGCATCTGCGCAAATGGCGTGCGCAAGTTTTGGATGACCTTTTTCGAGCTCTCCATTATCTAAATCAATTTGGACTACTTCGCCATTTGGAACAAACTCTGACCAATTGAAACCAGTTTGCTGCAAACCCAACCTTGTACCGACAGCAATCAGCAAATCAGCTTGCTGAATAATGAGATTGCTTGATCGTTGACCCCACGTGTTTGGACGCCCAAAGTAAAGGTCATGTCCAGAGTCCATTCGATCGGCTGCATTCCATGTAGTGGTAACGGGGATTCCCCACTTTTCGAACAGCGGGAGTAACGTAGCGCAATCTTGACGACTCAACCCACCACCCAACAACAACATCGGTTTTACGCTTTTTGCAAGCATTGAACGAATTTGATTGATCTCAGTTGGTGAGGGCAACGCGACTTGAGCCACTTCGTTGGGCACCGTACGTAATGAACTTGAGTCTTGTTGTACCGGTGCACCCTGTGCGTCAAGACAAACCTCAATAACGACTGGGCCTTTTCTGCCCTCTGATGACTGTTTAACAAGGTCGGTGAAAAGCTTTTGCGAAATAGGTTGTTCAACCCTAAAAACCGCTTTTGAGATTGATTGAGAAATCGCAATTCCATTAATTTCTTGAATCCCCCGCTGTCTCAAACCGTTGGTTGCAAGATCGGTGCTCTTTACTTGTCCTCCCAAAACCAACAGTTCTCTGCTTTCCAGGTAAGCGCCAGCAAGAGCCGTAACCAGGTTTGTTAAACCAGGGCCGGCAGTTACCAATACAAAGGCCTTGCCTTGGGCTAGGTGCGACTCATTGAAGTACTCGGCGGCAATTCCACCAGAAACTTCATGAACAACCGGAACGCATGTCATCTTCTGGCGCGCAGCGTTGAGTAGGTGCATGCTGTTTCCGCCCGAGACGAAAAAGCAGTGTGTGTAGCCCATCTCGTGAAGCCATTGAATCATTTGGTCTGCGTGTGTCATTTGGTAGCTCCACTCAGCGACATTTTTTGCGCTTCAATAATTTTGTTTAGGGCTGAATCAGATTTAGGAATGTGTTGTACGCGGACCCCACCACTCAAATTAGGCAAGATCAAACAATAATCAGAGACTCCATGCTTCTTGTCTGCATTGAATGCATTTGTGTATATATCCCAATCGATCGCACTCACTGGCCATCTTTCGGTAACGCTTGGAGTCAACATCGACGTGTAGTCAAATAGTTGTTTCTCAACACCAGACAAATCTCGTGTTTGTGATTCGAACAACAGCGCTGCGCGCATGCCACTCGCGACTGCCAAACCGTGAGGTATACCGTGATCGCTTCCGACCTCGAGTGCGTGACCAAAAGTGTGGCCAAAGTTGAGCTGTTTACGCTCAGCCATATCAAACTCGTCTACTTCAATAAACCACTTCTTGATAGCTAAGACATACGGCAACATTGCGTCGAGATTTGCTGGTGTGCTTGTGCTTCCAAACTTGAGAAAACCTTCGAAATCGCTTGGGCCCTTACAAAAACAGATTTTTGCTGCTTCGGCTAGCCCGCCAAGCACATCTGTTCTGGGAAGCGTTAAAACAAAATCGGTATCAACAAACACGGTTTGCGGTGGATAAATGTTGCCAATCAGGTTTTTTACTGTTGTGGTATTGATTGAACTTTTGCCACCAATGCATGAGTCAGCCATGGCCAACAGCGTTGTAGGTGCGTAGTTCCATTTGATCCCGCGCATGTACAGCGAGGCAGCAAGTGTCACCACGTCTTGGATGATGCCACCACCGAGTGCGAGCACGGTTGAGTCTCTGCGTACACCGCTTCGTTGCAATGCAACAATAATCATTTCGACCGTTGACAGATTTTTTGCGGTCTCCACTGCATCAACATAAATACATGTTGACTTGCCCAGTTGTTCAAGCATTGGTTGAAATCGACTATCTGCAACAATCACGTGATCGTTTTTTTGAAGCTGTTCTTTTACAACTCCAGAACCAATAATCACATCGTATGAATGAGATTGTGACGAAATTGTGACCATTGAACGACTAGACAGGTCGGACATTGCTAAACCCCAAGTCGGCAACCATTGATTGACCGGTAAGCGTTGTGTTTGCTTCAGAACAAACAAAGTGACAGAGAACTGCAACTTCTTGAGGTGTTACAAGTCGGGCAAAGCCGGTGCGAGATGCAACTGAATTGATCTGCTCGATTGAGAGAACGCTCCGAGTCATTGGTGTATCAAGTACTCCGGGCAATATTGCGTTGACCAAAATATTTTGACCTGCCAAATCAAGTGCTGCAGACTGCACCAACCCGCTCAGTGCTGACTTGGTAATGGCGTACGAAAGTTTGTTGGGCCGAATAGCTTGCTGCCAGATAGACGAAACGACACAAAGTCGCGCACCATTTGTGATCTTCTTAGAAGCCAGCAACGATGACATTGTGGACACCACAAAACCGACGTTTGCTTGCATGAGTTCGGCAAATGCATCATCTTCAACATCGGTGATGTTGTCGTTGAGGTTCGCCCCTTGTGCCCAGATAACGGCGTCAAAGGTAGGAGCGTCTTGCAGGCTTTTGCGATCTGCTTCGCTTTTGCCAAGCAGTTGTAGTTGCTGATTGCCATTTGCACTTATTGATCGCGAAGACGTCCATACCTGAAATTTATTTTGAACGAATTGCTCGACGACGGCTGAACCAATAGCTCCCGATGCCCCAATTACCAAGCATTTCTTATTTGTCATAAAGCGTGACGATCTGGGTTCACACCAAGAACATCACTCACAATAAAGTTTGGTCGACCCTTCACCTCTTCATAAATGAGTCCCAAATATTCAGCAATGATCCCCAACATAAAGGTGAGAGTGCCGAACGCAAGTACCGCTACTGACACGAGCGTGCCGAAGCCGGCGAATGGCACACCAATAAACACCCAAACATAGGTAAACACTGCAATTGAAACAAACGAAGTGAGCGAGAGCACGACACCTGTCATCGTGATCAATTTGAGTGGGATATATGAGTGAGAGAAAATGCCCTTAAATGCGAGGTCGATGACTTTCAGTGAGTGAGCATTCGACACGCCACCAAAACGTTCCGCTCGCTCGGCTTCGACGCCAACTGATTTAAATCCGACCCACGCAACGAGCCCTCTCACAAAACGATTGCGCTCTTTCATGTCTCTGACCGCTTCATATACCTTGCGGTCGAGAAGTCGGTAATCACTGACATTTTTTGGAATGCGATTGTCGGTCAGTTTGCCAGCAAGCCAATAAAACGCACGAGAGTTGAACGAACGAATCGGGCCAGTGCCACGACGCTTCAGCACGTGCATGTAGATGTTTTCGTAGCCTTCTTCCCACTTCTTGATGAACTCGGTGATCAGCTCGGGTGGGTCTTGCAAGTCGGCTGTCATAAACACAACTGCATCGCCCATTGCGTAATGCAAACCGGCAGTGATGCCGCCATCCATTCGGAAGTTGCGAGCTAATCGGATGACTTTGAACCGAGGGTCACGCGCATTGATTGTCTGCAAAATCTCCCATGTACGGTCGACGGAACCGTTTTCGATAATCAAAGTCTCAAAGTCATAGCGATCATTGACAGCAAACACTGCCGTCAATTGACGCGCGAGTTCTTCGATGCAAGCCTCTTCGTTGTAGGCAGGGACAATTATCGTGATGAGTTTTTTCATGCGCTCACTTTGGTATCGATGAATTCGGCAACAGTTGCGATCATGAAGTCGACCATCTCGTCGGTGAGACCTGGGTAGACACCGAGCCAAAAGGTGTTGTCGGTGATGATGTCGGCATTGGTGAGTGGGCCAACGACCCGATGTGGCATACCGATATAGGCCGGTTGGCGCATGAGGTTGCCACCAAACAGGAGGCGGGTGCCAATACGACGGCTCTCGATGTGTTGAACCAAGTCGAGTCGTGAAAATGGCGCCCCTGGTCGAATAGTGATGGCGAACCCAAACCAGCTTGGGTTTGACTTTGGAGTTGTCTCGGGAAGAATAAGGACTTCTTCGAATTTTTTAAGACCGGCATAGAGGCGATTGAAGTTGCGCCGACGAGCTTCGATGAAGTTGGGGAGTTTCTTGAGTTGTGCCACGCCGACTGCTGCTTGCATGTCGGTGAGTTTAAGGTTGTAACCGATATGTGAATACACATACTTATGGTCATATCCATAGGGTAATTCACCCAGCTGCCAGTCAAATCTACGTCCGCAGGTGTTGTCGTTACCTGGAGGGCACCAGCAATCGCGGCCCCAATCGCGCAATGACTCCACGATCTTCTTCATGGGTGCCGATTTAACAAGCACACACCCACCCTCGCCCATTGTGATGTGGTGGGCAGGATAAAAACTGGTGGTAGAGATATCACCAAACGAGCCAACTGGTTTGTCGTTGTATGTAGCACCCACCGCATCGCATGTGTCTTCGACAACAAACAGATTGTGTTCTTTGGCAATGCTCATTACGCCGTCGAGATTGAACGGATTGCCGAGCGTGTGGGCCATCACGATTGCTTTGGTCTTAGGGCCGATTGCAGCCTCAATACTCTCCATGGTCGCGTCATACGTACCGAGTTGAACATCGACAAACACTGGCACCAGCCTGTTTTGCAAGATTGGGTTGACGGTCGTAGGAAAGCCAGCCGCAACGGTGATGACTTCGTCGCCGTCTTTGAGCGCACGTTTCTTGAGACGAGGCGAAGTCAGCGCGGTCACTGCCAATAAGTTGGCGCTTGAGCCAGAATTGCACAGCAATGCGTGCTTCATGCCCATGACTTTGGCAAATTGGGTCTCGAATTGCTCTGCGAAGCGACCCGTGGTCAGCCAAAAGTCAAGCGACGATTCAACAAGGTGTTGCATCTCGTCGGCATCAAAAACTTTGCCCGAGACAGGGAGCGTTGAGATGCCCCCCAGGAAGGGCTTTGCCGGAAATGCAGCTTGGTGGTATTGCTGAACAAGGGTGGCGATTTCTTGGCGCAGTTGGTCGGCTGTTTTTTGGTCACTTCCCTGCTGAGGCATTACAACAGCGTACTAACCTCGTATATATATGTATGAATATGTGGCGTTCAACCCCTACAACTCCAGCCCTGAAGCCCTCGCAACCGAATTGACCAAAAAGTCGGCTGATGGTTGGGAAGTTGTCAACATCGTGCCAACTTTTGATGGCAGATACTGTGCCTTTTTGCGTCGCCCGATTGCAGTTGCCACTACTGCGCCGAGTTCGCAAGCAACCACCGCCAGTTCAATTACGACTACCACAACAAGTACCGCTGCCCCAGCTGCTTGGTACCCGGATCCATCAAAGCGATTTGAGTTGCGCTATTGGGATGGCTCCGAGTGGACAGAACACGTAGCTCGTGGTGGTCAGCAATTTACCGATCAACCAGTGGCCTAGGTTGACATGAGGGCAACCTCGATCGGTCACGCAGGGATATTGGTGGAAACACGCCAAGCAACGATTGTTTGTGACCCATGGTTTTTGCCGGCGTTTCTGGGGTCGTGGTTTGTGTTTCCTCGCAACGATCAGTTGTCGCCCGAGTTGATGCACAAGATTGAGCACCCCGACTACTTATATATTTCGCATCAGCACGAAGATCACTTGGATGAGCCGTGGTTGTCGACTCATATTGATAAAAAAACCGTGGTTCTGCTGCCTGCTTTTGCAACACGTGAACTCGAGCGCAGGCTGAGCAAACTTGGGTTTGTCAACTTTGTACGAACCGAAAATGGCAAAGAGACCGAGTTGGGCGATGGTCTCACGATTGCGATTCATGTAGAGAGTGCCATCGCCGACGGCCCAGGTGGCGATTCGGCACTTGTGATCTCTGACGGCGAGTCGCGACTTGTCAATCAAAACGATTGCCGCACAAGCGACTTGGATGCGTTTACCGAACACGGACCAGTTGACATGCACTGGCTCCAGTACAGCGGCGCCATTTGGTACCCAATGGTCTACGACGAACCGCGTGAACAACTCATGCAACAAGCTCATGCCAAGGTGGCAAGTCAATTCGCAAGATCGCTGAAATATGTATCTCTGGTGAACGCACGAGTCGTTGTGCCTTCGGCTGGGCCACCATGTTTCCTAGACGACGATCTTTTTCATTTCAACATGATCACCGGAGACGAGCTTTCAATCTTCCCCGATCAGACAGAATTTATTGCGCGAATGCAGTCCGTCGGCGATGACCGCGCCGTACTCAACATTCCCGGAACCACCATTGATATTTCGCCAAGCTCAGTTGTAGTCACGCACCCCATGAGTGATGATCTTGTTCAACGTGCGTTTATAAACAAAGAACAATATTTGCGTGAATATCAAGCCGACTGGTCGGAGTGGCTACGTGATTACAAAGCCACATGGCCACAGCAACAGACTGACCTGTTGATTCAGTTGCAAGACTGGTTGCAACCGCTCATGGCATTGGCGCCGACTTTGAGAAAAGCTATTGGCGGCGGGTGTTTGTTGAAAACTGAGGGCGCTGAGATATTCATCGACTTTACTAACGGGCATGTCGAGCCATTTATCGCGCAGAAATATCGCTATCGCTTTGAGATTGCGCGACCACTATTGGAAAAGACTGTTGCCGAACGAGCAGTTGACTGGTCGAATTCGCTTTTTCTTTCATGCCGGTTCTCTGCATGGCGCGATAGCGCCTACAACGAATTCTTGTACAACTTTTTTAAGAGTTTGTCGGTTGAGCGGATGCGTCGTGCAGAAACCGAAGCCATCCGTCGAACCGCTCCAGATGGTTCAACTGAACAACTTTCAGACGAAATTGAGCTCGGTGAATATGTGATGCAACGACAGTGCCCGCACCGACAAGCCGACCTCTCTGAATTTGGTCGAGTAGAAAACGGATTTGTCGTATGCGACTTGCACGGTTGGCGTTTCAGTGTTGTCGATGGTCACTGTTCAAATGCAGATGATCGCAAACTCAACATTCGTAAACGAACTAGCTAATTTCTCCATAGACAAGTACTTGGGTGCCGCGAGGCAAGATGTCGTTGTCCCAAATGAAATCCATTGCCTTAACTGTCACACGCACACAACCATGAGATGCGGGATACGCAGGCACGCTCATTGAGCCGTGAATGGCAACACCCCCGACAAAATACTTCGGACGATAGATCTGGCCCAGGTCGCCAATCCACCAACCGTCAGGTCGTTCTCGGTCAATCTTGAATGAACCGACCGGTGTCACCGCTGTTCCCTTGATCATCACGCCAGGAGTATTGCCGTCTGGTTCTTCGTATGCACGGTCATCACCAGTGGAAGCGTTCATTACATACGTGGTGACGCCATCTTGCACAAGAAACAACAACTGTCGCGTTTTATCAACCTCGGCCAATGTGCCTTCTGTTGTAGTGGCTACTGCCGGAATTGTCATTCGTTCAAGTAGGAATGCAGTTGCAGCATTGATACCGCCAGTTGGTCGAAGTTGAAAGTACTTCTGAAACGCCATGACCGCCTGGGTGGTGGTGTCATCAAACTTGCCATTCGGATCTGCAAGCCAAAAGCCAAGTTCAAGCAATTTGATCTGCGAAGCCTGGGTGCTCGGCCCACTTCGTTGACCGGATGCACTAATGCCAGTTTCAACAAGTGTTGTGGTGGTTGGTGCGACCACTGTTGTTGGTGGAATACTTTGCGCGTTGGACCACGTACCGCATGCCGACAATGTGCTGAGCGCACCCATCAGCAAGAAGCTTCGAATAGTTGAATTGTTGATCATGAAAGAGAGATGGGCAATTCGAACCAAATTGTCAAGCTGTACTTGACGCCACTGGTGATGGGTGTGCTGCCATGAGGGTGAGTGACCAAACTTGGCCATGCCAAAAGTGAGCCGACAGGAAGTTGTTCATTCGTAAATTTCTGACGCGGAAAATCCAGCAACGCTCCTTCGTAAGAATCATTGAGTTTGACGCTCGCTGATACTTGCGCAACGTCGTGGTGTTGTCGCAATTCTTCCTGCCCACCTTTTTCATACTTGATAATGAACACGTCATTAATACCGTGATAGTCAATTAACGGCCAGTGCTGCTGCAACTGTGGCCAGATACGCATCCCCATATCGTCTTGCACTGCTTCGAACAGTCTTGGACTAATTAATGCAAGCGAGATCTCGTGCCCTGGGACTGGGTCACCTGGTTGCGCTGAAAAACCACCAGCGGCTTCGGCTGCACGAATCAGCGCTGCACAAAACTGCGGCGTCCAACACGACATCGAAAACAATTCATCACCAACCTGTTCAATCTGTTGGCTTGCATCCACCGCATCTACGTATCCGAGCACTCGCTGTAAATCATCCACCCTTCCATCGTGACATGCTTCGTGCCACAAAATGATGCACCTTCACCATCTACCGACTCTCAATAGCCCAGAACTCCACTTGGTAGGCTTAAAACACATGGGGCCATTGTCAAGAGAAATCCCGCAAATTGATCTGCGTTCGGTGTGGAGTATCTTGCGCTTGCGCTGGTGGATTATCCCGATTTGCATGATTGTGGCCCTCGGATTGATGTTTGCTCAAGAAAGCGATCTCCAGACAACACCAAACTCGATCCAGATCATTAAGACCTACGGAGCGCGCGACGAACTAGCCGGGTTGGCCTTGTTCGGAATAGATCCCAACTCGGTGAAGGAATTTCCAAGTTTCCAAAACCAACTCGCAACTGTGCGAACTGATGCACCAGCAAAAATTGATGAGTCTCTTGCTCAAGCAATCAGCATTGGTGTCTCACGCACTGACCCACAAGTTTCACTCATTAACTCTGCCGCCAACGATGGTGGACAGAAATTTACCGTTCTGAGTGCAGGAACGCCGAACTATGTTTTTACCTGTATTTCTGCCGAGCGAAGCAACTGCGACAAAGCGATTGATATTTATGTCGGTGTTGTAACCGAGACACGTAAGGCCGGCATCATTGACGGCCTCAAGCGACTTTCGCTTGAAGTCAGCCGAGTGCTGGATACGACAAGTGCTGGTTCAACAGACCTTTCAATCAAACTCAACGCAATTAACGCATCGATTGCCACCGTGAGTGGCGAGTTGTCATTAGTGGGCGAAGACACACAGACCACGGGCGGAACTGTTTCTTCAGTGAAGCTCTCAACATATGTATTTGGACTATCTGTTGGTCTGCTCGTGGCGATCCTGATCATTTTGCAACTGACGTACACAGACGACAAGATCCGCTCGCGTCGTTCATTCAACAGACTTCATCCTGATCTTTCGTTTTTAGGTGAATTAAACACTGATGGTTCAGGTTCGTCAGCCACGCAGATGGCCTCAACACTTGTTTTTCAGGCTCAAACTGCAGCAGCGACGTCGGTGCGTGTTTGCCCAATTGATTCCATATCTACATCCGCAAGTGTTACTGAGGCACTCGCCAAAGCTGGCATTGCGGCACACCTCACCGTTGTTGGCGGGCAGCAGATTGGTGCAATGTCGGTCAATGAGCTTGTTGCACAGGGTTCACAAGCATTCGTGCTCATTGCCTGGAAACATTCCACAAAAGCCAGCGACTTGATAAACGCCCAGCAGACGCTTGTCGGTTCGGGAAACCGAGTGTTGGGCGTAATTCTTGCTACTCCGACAAACTAGTTTGAGCGCACGATGGACAAAGTAAATCTGACACCGTCTCGGTTTATTCTCCGTCTTACCCACTCGAAGATTTTTTCGTCTCTCAGTTCTGTTATTCAGTTTGTGCTCGACGCAACAATTTTGTCGATTGCCTCCATTTTCGCTTCATACGCACGTTTCATTTACCAGCGCCACCAAGACCCATGGGGTGCAACTTGGGATTCGGTATGGCGGGTAATCCCCATCGTCATCCTTGTACAAGCAATTGTTGGTTATGTAGTTGGCATCTATCGACGACGTTGGCGCTACGGCAGTTTTGATGAAGTTCGTGGACTCATCACAACGTCAGTATTAACTTCAATAGTTTTACTGTTCCTGCGCTTCTTTGATCATGCGCGAAACCCATTTCCTCGAAGCGTGATTGTGATGGGTGGCTTCGGTGGCTTGTTTTTGATCGCCGCAAACCGATACTTATGGCGACTACTGCGCGAACAGCTTCGTCGTCCAACTGAGCAGACCGCAACAAAGATTTTGGTTTATGGCGCTGGCGAGGGCGGAATTCAGATGGTGAACACTTTGCTTCGAAATCCTTCGTCGCCATATTTGCCTGTTGGTTTTTTGGATGACAACCCATCGACTCATCGCCTCAGTATTTCGGGTGTGCCAGTAATTGGTGGTCGTGAAAGCCTGGCTGAAGCTCGAGGAAAAACCGGTGCGACAACACTGCTCATTGCTATCCCGTCTGCAGACTCGTCGCTGATTAACGACATCAGTAGTCGTGCTCAGAAATTGGGAATGGACATCAAGATTGTTCCACCAGTACAGAACCTCAATGAACGCCCGCTGAACCCGAGCGATATCCGCGACCTCACCGACGAAGACTTGCTTGGTCGCCGCAAGATCCACACCGATCTACAGCAAATTTCGGACTACATCGTCAACCGTCGTGTGTTGGTAACAGGTGCGGGAGGAAGTATCGGTAGCGAACTCTGCCGACAACTCGCCCGATTTAACCCTGCCGAGCTCATCATGCTCGATCGCGACGAAAGTGCTTTGCACGAAGTGCAACTGTCGATTCATGGTCGCGCACTCCTCGATACACCTCAAACAGTGCTGGCCGACCTACGAGATGAAGCCACCATCAATCACATTTTTGAAACACGACGACCTGAAGTTGTTTTTCACGCTGCAGCACTCAAACACTTACCGCTACTTGAGCGATATCCGCTCGAGGCATACCAAACAAACGTGCTCGGTACCGCAACACTGTTGCAAGCCGCAAAGAACGTCAACGTTCAAGTATTCGTCAATATCTCGACCGATAAAGCAGCAAACCCAATCAGCATTTTGGGCTACTCAAAGAGAATTGCAGAACGAGTAACTGCACACTTCGGAGTTTCATCTACCACTGGTAAATACATTTCTGTGAGGTTTGGAAACGTACTCGGCTCTCGAGGCAGTGTGTTGATGTCATTTAGGGATCAAATTGACAAAGGTGGCCCAGTAACCGTCACTCACAGAGGCGTCACGCGTTACTTCATGACCATATTTGAGGCAGTGCAATTGGTGATTCAGGCAGGGGCCATCGGACGCAGCGGAGAAGTCTTGGTGCTCGACATGGGAGAACCAGTCAGTATTTATGATGTCGCCACACAATTGGTGCGAAATTCTCAAAAGTCGGTTGCAATTGAAATCGTTGGATTGCGATCTGGGGAAAAGGTGCATGAAGAATTGTTTGGAGCTGGCGAAATTGATACTCGACCAGAACATCCACTCATTTCGCATGTTCCCGTTTCCGCTGTCAACAGAGACGTACTCGTGCCGACACCGCAAGATCCGCGAGCATTTATGATTCAGATTGTTGAGAGTTAACTCGCTGAATATCGCCAGCAACTGCGGCTACAAATAACAGCCACAAAAAGTGATTGCCGACAAAAAAGCTCTCTTGTGTTGCGGTGGCTAATACAAAAAACATAATTGCCGGAGTCCATTGGGCAGCTGTTTCGCTAGTTGCAAATTCAAGGTGTCGATAACCACCCCAGAGCAGGGCCGCGACTAAAACCAGCCCTGCAATCACCCCTCCCCCTAGAAGCACATCCATGAATCCACTGTGCGACCATCCGGTATTGGTGATCGTCCACCATCGATCGTGTTTGAAAAAATTTGGTGTTCTCCATGCAGACATCCAGCCCCAACCCAAAAATGGTTTTTCCAAAAATCCGATCCAGCTATATCGCCACAGTTCGCTTCGACCATTGAAGTCGATTGTCTCGCCAAAAAAGCTCAGTACAACACTCTGTAGTCGCACTGTCGCCCACGTCAATAATGTGGCACTAGCAATAAAAATTGGATATACAAACCGATGTAACACGTCACTGGTAATGCGCTTTCTACGCATCAGAGAGCGCACCACCGTCCAGAAAGCCCAAACTGCGGCGAACACAACTGCTCCACCGACAGAAGTGTTTGATCGTGAATGGAACAACATCACTGCTCCAAACAGAATTACATCAACCAAAATCGCCAACAAGGTGATGGGCCACTTTTTCCCTCGGCGCATTACTACGATCCACAGCAGCGCAGTTGCAGCCAAGCAACTCACCATTGCCACTGGTGCAAGTGAATTTCGATTAAAGTAAATACCAACCCAATTACCGTTTTGATCCACCGAGTTGGTCCAATTGTTTGCAATTGCATATCGTGACCACAACAAACCGGGTTGCATGGCCACCACAACAAGAATGAGTTGCTCAAGCAATGTAAAACTTCGTGCGAGATACACACCAGTTAAAAAAGTGATACACAAAGTTGTTGCTTCGATGATGGTGTGTTGCCCAAGTGTTGCCCACACTGTTGACAACCACATCCAACCGCAAAACAGCCCAAGTAAACCCACTGGTCCGATCAGCGCTGAGCGCGGCACACGCCTATAGCCGAGAAACAGAAGAGCTGGAATTTGAACTGCGACAAACGTGAGTAATTGTGCTGATACAGCATCGGTTTGTCCCTGAGTGGAGCTGGCGAACCATATGCTCAGCACCGGACCTTGCGTAAGGGCAAAGAGCAGCACAACGACATATACATATTCGCACCATCGAAAGATCGTGCTGATGCGGTCAGTTGCGATCTGCATTGACTACAAATCTACACAAGCCCCCACTTACCCCATAGTGGTTGAAACTATGCTGTAAGTGATGACGAATGAGCATGCAGAAGATGATGGAGTCGATCGTGACCAGCTCATCAAAGAGCTCTTGGCAGAATCGTTCGCGCTACGCACCAAATCGGAGCATTTAAGCCAGTACGTCGAAACCAAAATTGCGGAATTGGTGAAAACCAAACACGAATTGGACTTGATGAAGAATGACGATGAGCTCGGTCGACTACGTGCGGGCATTGAGACCGCAAACCAGCAGCGCAACGAACTTCAAGCCAAACTTGACGCACTTATCGGTGAACATGAACATCTTGAAGAAGTGCACGTTCAAATGACAAGCCAACGTGACCGGTTGCGTGAACGCATGGCTGAGGTAGATGCTTCACCCGAATATCGGCTTGCCAAAAGGCTTAAGCGGATCTTTGGTCTCATCCTCAAGGACGACACGAAGCAGTGACGCGACAGTTTCCCGTCATCATTAATGTGCGCGATCGGCTCGAGCCGTTACGCGACTTGATTACATGGCTCGAGAATATTGGCCAGGAAAACATTTGGTTGTGTGACAACGACAGCACCTACCCACCAATGGTTGAATTTCTTCGATCGACTCGACACCATGTTCGTCTGAATGGTCTCAATCTCGGGCACCGCGCGCCTTGGCTCAGTGGTCTTGTAACCGAACTCGGACTCGATTCCCATTTCATTGTCACCGACCCGGATGTGGTGCCATCGAAAGAATGCCCCGCTGATGTGCTCGAGCTGTTTTACACAACACTCAACCAGTATCCAATAATTGACAAAGTTGGTTTTAGCCTTCGCCTTGACGACTTGCCTGAGCATTACGCCCACCGTGACGATGTCATTTTGTGGGAATCACAATTTTGGAAGAACGTACACCCATCTGGATTTTTTGTTGCTGAAATCGACACGACTTTTGCAATGTACAGACCAGGCGAACATCACCAAAATAATCATGCACTTCGTTCAGCACCGCCCTACACCGCCAGGCATATGCCGTGGTATCAAGACTCGAATCATCCAACAGATGAACAGACGTACTATCTGGATCATGCCGACTCGCTGATTATCAACTGGGACAAAAAAGTGCTGTCGGCATCGCTTCGCGCGCACCTCTTGCAACTTCGAAACCAGCACTAGGCTCGTTACCACATGTCTCAACCAGCAATTGTCGTCGATTCAGTTTCAAAAAACTTTCGGCTCTATCACGAGCGCAACCGCTACATCAAGGCCGCCATCTTGCGTGGTCGACGTGCAAAGTATGAAGAATTCTGGGCGCTCGACGATGTTTCATTTGAAGTTGAGCACGGTTCAACTCTTGGCATCATCGGTTCAAATGGTTCAGGCAAAAGCACCATGCTCAAATGCTTGACGGGCATTTATCGTCCCGACAAAGGCAAGGTTTCGATCAATGGCAACATCGCCGCGCTGCTCGAACTCGGTGCTGGCTTTCACCCGGAGTTGTCTGGTCGCGAAAACGTGTACCTCAATGCAGCGATCTTGGGGCTTTCTAAAAAAGATGCTGAGCGTCAATTTGACAGCATCGTTGAGTTTGCAGGGCTTGAGCGTTTCATTGACACCGCTGTCAAAAACTATTCATCTGGCATGGTCATTCGCCTTGGTTTTTCTGTCGCCGCGCACGTTGAGCCTGAGATTTTGTTGATCGATGAAGTACTGACCGTTGGCGACCAAACCTTTCAACGCAAGAGCAGCGAAAAGATCGAACAGTTTCGCCGCGAAGGACGCACGATCGTTGTGGTGAGCCACGGCCTTGGAGCGGTGCAACAACTTTGCAAAGAAGTTGTATGGCTGGAAAAAGGACATCTTAAAATGCGTGGGCCAGCAGCAGAAGTTATTGCGGCATATACGGGCGAAAGCTACGTGCAGCACACAGCAAAAGATGCAGACTTGCGCGAGCGTTGGGGAACCGAGGAAGCCCGCATTGACAGTGTGATGCTCACCGACATGTCTGGGCAAGCAATAGAACGAGTAGAGACCAACGCGCCGATGCGAGTTACCACCCGCGTCACAGCACAAATGCCTTTACGAGCACCGGTAATCAAGATTTATATCAGCAAGCTTGATGGAACCATCGTGTGGTCAACCACGTCTCAGCGAGCCAATTCTTCGCTTGGAAATATTCCTGATTCGGTCACCGCAACGATTGACATTCCTCATCTTCCGTTATTGGAAGGTACGTATTACATCTCTGTTGCATGTACTGATGCGACCGGAACAACCGAATACGACCACTGTCAAAATTGGGTGAGGTTTGATGTGCACCAAAACGATTTATTTGAAGAAGGTCTTGTTGCTGTTCCATCTTCATGGAACATTGAGCGCCACGCTAAATAACGACTTACACCTCTTCGGCTAAACGCCTCGACAGCTTGACAAAGATTGCCCAACCGACGACGAAGGAAACCACTGAAGCGCACCCGAGGTACACCACGTGGCCAAACTCGGGAGCCCGTCCCGAATACAGCAGTCGACGGAACGACAGGATGAACACCGCCATCGGGTTCCAATGGAAAATGAATTCAAGATATGGATGCAGTTTTCCATCCAAGCGATCTGGTGGGTAGATAATTGGTGTTGCAAAAAACATGACCTGGATGAGGATCGTCCATAAGTAACGCAAGTCCCTGAAGAACACTGCACCAACTGAAACCGCTAATGCAAACCCCGATGCATACACTGCCAACATCAACATCATCAAAAATGCAACTGGAATCCAGGGCAAAATTGGGCTACCAACCAAAATCAATGCAACACACAACAACGACATTTCAATGCAGAATTGCACGAATGAAAATATGACTTGCGCAAAAACCAGTGTCTCCCAAGCAAAAAATACCTTGCGTACTAAACCTGCATTGCCAATGAGTGAACCAAGCCCAAGGTTGGTAACAAGTGAGAAAAAACCCCATGGCAATATGCCGGAGAGCAAGTACAGCGCGTAATTATTGACTCCAGATGGATGTCCAGTTGGAGCAGTTGCCCCAAAAACCACTCCGAAAACGAACCAGTAAATGACCATGTTGGACAGCGGATTAAGCATCGACCAAGCCCAACCCAAAAATGACCGGCGATACTTGGATCTCAGTTCACGAAGCGTCAGATTCCAGAGCAGGTTCTTGGAGCGACGAAGTTCGGTTAATTGATTCACGACTGCTGAAAACCCTACCAACTTCAGTTGTGGGCGAGGGGGGACTTGAACCCCCACGTCCTTTCGAACACTGGCACCTGAAGCCAGCGCGTCTGCCATTTCGCCACTCGCCCGAGAGACGCTATGACGCTAGCAATGACGATCAATTTATGCACCGAATTT
>Ga0194055_10001417_pt1 | contig 19582 bp, 22 predicted proteins | sample SepL449m_MetaG_FD_155482 | JGI IMG/M metagenome (GOLD analysis project Ga0194055, IMG submission 155482) | Anoxic zone freshwater microbial communities from boreal shield lake in IISD Experimental Lakes Area, Ontario, Canada - Sep2016-L442-9m | ecosystem: Environmental > Aquatic > Freshwater >...
GTGCGTGGCATCCGATTGACGTAGGTCTTCCTGATGCTGGTCGAGTCATTACGTGGTCGCTTCAGGTGATGTCACTGTGTGCCACATTGCTCGGCGCTCGTATCGCAGGTGGACTTTATGTCATTAGCGTTATTGCGCCGCAAAGCGGTAAAACTGTGACACATGAGAGCAGGAAAGACCTGCTGCACCTCGGACGATTGTCTCTTGTGTGGTCAGGGGCGCTCTTTATCGTCAGCATTCTGACGTTGTCAGTTGTGCTTGGACTTTCCGCCTCTGACACATTTCACCCCGGTGTCCTAGGCACTTACCTTTGGTCATTACCGCCATCACGAAGTTTCGTTATATCGAGCGCGCTCGCACTTGCTCTTGCAGTCATTGGGCTGTTCGTTGTGACGCTTACTTCACTCACTCGCACTCACATCATCTGTGATTCATGGTGTTGCAATGTCATTGTGGGTCGGTGGGCTTTGGGCAATGGCGCCTTTCATTCGACAGAACAATGTATCCGTCATTAAGCGCTACTCAGCTCTGGCAACATGGTCAGTCATTGCGCTCATCGTGTCGGGAGTTGCAGCTTCGTATGCCCGACTTGATTCATGGTCAGATTTAATACACTCGGGCTATGGCCAACTTGTTGTGGTCAAGGTGTGCCTGTTCGCCATCATTGCCTTCCTTGCCACGCGAATTCGAGCCAGACTTTCCGCCCAGCGAAGCGTCGCACGCTTTGTTGCGGCTGAATTCAGTGTGATTGCGCTGGCTATCGGAGTTGGTGTTGCACTTCATGCCACACCACTGAGTCGCAGCGCCACACCTCTTCATTCAGCTGCCGAAGAAGTCCTCGGATTTAATTTTCCACTTGCTCCTAACGCGATGCGAGTTATCTTTGGCTGGCATCCCGAATGGCTTATCCTCACTGTTGGTGTCATGTCCTGCGCCTTGTACCTTGCCGGATTGCGAAGGCTCAAGGTCAATTCCATTTCATGGCCAGCTTTGCGAACCATGTCGTTTATGACTGGCTTAGGAATCGTCATCTGGGCTACGAGTTCTGGAATTGCAAAATATGCCATGATTTCATTTGCCTCTCACATGATTCAACACATGATGCTTTCAATGCTTGCTCCCATTTTCATAGTTCTCGGAGCGCCAATAACGCTTGCACTGCGCGCGCTGCCATCACCACACAATGACTCACCCCGTAATTCGCGAGAATGGCTGCTTGCGATATTGCACAGCAACTACAGCCGATACGTCACGCAACCCATTGTGGTTCTAGTGATATTTACTTTTGGATTGTACGGAATGTACTTCACGTCGCTTTTTGCCACACTCATGTCTGGCCACGTAGGGCACATCTTCATGGAAGTACATTTTCTTTTCTCAGGGCTTCTCTTTGCATTTGTCGTCATCGGAGTTGATCCTGCACCGCGGTTGGTTCCACATTGGACCCGACTGATGCTGGTCATGGTTGCCATTTCACTTCACGCATTTTTCGCCATTGCCCTGATGCAGTCAACAGTGCCCGTGGGTCACGCCTGGTACTCCATCGTCAGACCGCCTTGGATAGATAATCCACTCACCGACACCTACAACGGTGGGGGAATTGCATGGGCGCTGGGCGAGGTTCCGTCGCTGCTTCTCATGGTGATTGTTGCTGTTCAGTGGGCTAAGAGTGACACGAAGTTAGCCGTGCGTCTTGATCGACAAGCTGACCGGGATGGCGATGCCGAACTTAACGCATATAACAAACGACTTACAGCGCTGAACAAGAATGATGCTTAATGCATAACTCGATCGCGAAGAATTGGGAAATCTTTTCGCCACTGGTCAGCTAAGTCAACGTCAATATCGGCATACACAATTTCTTCTGAGGTGCCAGCCTCAACAATAATTTCACCTTTGGGATTCACAATCATCGAGTTGCCACCGAGAATATAGTTACCATTCACGCCCACTTCGTTGCATGCAATGAACCATGCCTGATTCTCAATGGCACGAGCTTGAATAAGTACGCGCCAGTGATTGATGCGTGGAGTTGGCCAACCAGAACATAATAAAAATGTTTGCGCTCCTTGTTCTTGCTGTGCGCGGAATAATTCAGGAAATCTCAAGTCATAACATGTAGCGATACCAGCACGACCAACTGGGCTGTCATCAACAATCACCACATCATCACCGCGTTCCAGCATGATGGCTTCACCTTGGTCAAAACCGAACAGATGAATTTTGCGGTAGAACTGGGCTATTGAGCCATCTGGGCGAATAACTAGCGACGTATTCGATAGTTTGTCGCCGTCGTGAAGTTCCACAAATGAGCCTGCGTGTAACCAAATACCTGCAGTGCGCGCTGCATCTTGAAGTGATGTAACGAGTTCACTGTCGCGACTCACTGCATGTGGGCGCAGCGCCGGATTATTAAACGCCCCAACATGCCACAGCTCTGGTAATACTGCGATGTCGCATTTACCTGCTTGCTCAAGAACCAGATCAAGCACGCGCTTAACGCGCACGTCAACGGGTTCGGTGTCCGAAACATCTACTTGTAGAAGAGCAACTCGTGTCATGGCACAAGCGTATCCATGCCCGCTAGATGTCGAGGGTCAGAACATCAGAACGTGAGCGTGACACGCATGGGTACATCACGCCAATTTCATCTTTATCGGCGTCACTTGTCACTGAATCAAGGTGCAACGGCTTTCCATCCACAACTCGCACTTCACATGTTCCACAGACACCTTCGCCGCATGAAGAAATGAGAGCGCCACCGTTGGAATTAATGGCATTGAGCAAGGATTCACCAGGCTGAACTGTGAATGTTTTACGAGAGCGAGCCAATCGGACTTCATACTGTTTTGCAGGTTCATCAGCCGATCGCTCCACCGCACTGAAACGTTCAAAATGTAGGCGGTCAGATGGCACTCGGGAAATCAAAGCATTAAGCAATGGTTCTGGCCCACACACATAGACCTCACCTTTAAAGCCAGCGAGTAGCGCGTCCAAGTCAGGAGGACCTCCCATGACATCATCCGCATGGACTTTGATGCGCCCAGGGTAAGCCCGCTCGAGTTCATCTACAAAAGCCATCGAAGAACGACTGCGCCCTGCATACAACAATTTCCATTCCCTGCGGTTAGGCAAACTTTCTAGCATCGCCTTGATTGGCGTGATACCAATTCCACCAGCAACGAATAGGTACTCCGATGACGGTTCGAGTTCAAAGTGATTATGAGGACCTGAAATGCCAAGCGTGTCACCTTGTTTGAGCTCATCGTGGATCCATTTGCTACCACCACGCGATTTTGGCGAGTTCAATACTGCAATTTTGTAGTGGCTTCGATCTGCAGGATCGCCACACAATGAGTACTGCCGTTTCAAATCGTTTGGTAAATGTAATGTGATGTGCGATCCAGGAACCCACATAGGCAATTGGGCAGTTCCTGGTAACACAAAATCAATTCCAAGAATGTCGGTTGCTGGAATAAACACATTCGACACAGTCATCGTGGTCAAGTTCTCGCTGAGCTGTGCAGGGCGGCGCCCTTCTACTGTTGCCGAAAGTGTTCGGGCGGACTTCGGAAAAAGGATTCGCACAAACAAAGCAATCGTGGTCAACATGATCAGCACAATTGCGACAATGCGATATACCCAAGCTCGAGTGTCAGTGCCAGTCCAACCCGCATGGAACGAAACCACCATGACCACGACATAACTCAAGTAATGAATTGCTTTCCAAAAACGACGTGGCAGTGCCTTCAACATCAGCGAGGTAAATTGCACAGCGATCATCAGGTAAAAGCAAATAACACCAAGCGCTACTGGCCACGGGCCAAGTGATTCAATCAGTGCATACTTGCTGTGGAACGGGACTACTAGGTCAGGTACCGAAAAATGTGCATACGAATCGATGTACAACGACACCATGTGAATGCCTACAAAGACCACTGAGAGTCCCGACACCCATCGGTGTAAGTCAAGCAACCAACCAGGATTGTCATTGGGTTTAAGAACCCGAGTAGAAAGCAGAATGCCCCACAAAACACTGACGACGAGTAAAACCCAAGCGATCATTCCGCTAGCTCGAGTGACGTACCACCAAATTGCCGGATCCATTAGACGAAGTTCTCCCAACCTGCGGTTTCGTAACGATTCAACTTATCGTCAATCAAGAGCGCGTCGGCGCCTATCCGCTCTATCTCCTTAATCGCCAAATCGATGGGGAGCATAAAGCACATCTTTGTCAGGACTTCTGCATCAACTGCGCGAGCACACACAACAGTTGCTTGCAGCAGGTCTGTGACTGCACTGCGATGGGTGCGTGGGTCGATCAAATGATGGCCTTGGGAAGATGTGCGTGCCAAAGTGCTCGATGTTGCTAAGCCACCGTTGTGCAATGCCACGATGTCCAAGTAATCCTGCTCAACATGTGGATTTTCCACGCCAACAGTCCAACCCTGACTTGTGGGGGCATCTCCTCGCACGGCCACTTCGCCGCCGGCAAAAACACAGATCCCGTCCATGCCTTGTGACATTGCGCGGTCAGCTAACAAATCGGCCGCTAAGCCTTTCCCTATTCCGCCAGGATCAACAGCCAGACCCTGCGGAATTGTTATAGCGCAGTTCTCATTGTCAATGAAGATGTCCCTAACTGTCACATGAGGTAATACGGCGCCATTCCATTGCGTCTTAAATTCTTTGGAGACCGCGCTGGTATCAAAACCATTCTTGACGAGATCATCCAAGACACCCGGGTTAAACAAACCATGTGTGAGCTGAAATCCCGATTTCATTTCATTAAACAAAATGAGGGTCTCAGCACTCACATCAACAGGCTTGCCAAAACTATTGTTAGCTCGCATCAGTTCGCTGTCATTGTGAAACCGAGTCCACAACATTTCTAAATGCTGTGCGTACTTCGCTAGCTCGACAAGGGTATCTACATCACTTCCAACACCCATGAATTCAAATTGCGTTCCCATCGCAGAAAAATTATGCGATGTAACTTCGCGACCACCACGATCCTGACCTACGGATGCCAGAATCGATTGTGCAATGTCGTGTGTTCTTAACACTTCTTCGTCTTGTGATGGTTTGGAGTCCAGCACGTTTTTGAAGCAGGAGGCGGTGTGGTGGTGCCGCCAGAACTAGCTGCAGGAGTTGTGGTCTTTTTCTTCTTAACCACTTTCTTTTTAATAGTCTTCTTGGCTGGCGTAGCCGCCTTTACAGTTTTTGTTGTTGCAGAAGGGCTTGCCAATGGAGCTGTAGCCGGTGTTGGTGCAGCACTAACAACTGGAGCCGCTGAGTTGGTTACATCTGGCTGCGAGGCTGCCGCTAAGTCAGCTAGATGTGTGTTCCACGAGAAACTTGCCAGCATAGACAAAAATGCTGTGGCAGACATTCCCGCAGTGAAAATGCGAGATGCGCGAGCTGGATGAGGCTTGCGGCGAAATGGATTAGTCATTCTCTTCGCCCTCATCGTCGCCCTCATCGTCGCCCTGACCGGCACCCTGATCGTCACCATAATTAGTTGAAGGCGAGGTTGAAGGCGAGGTTGAAGGCGACTTCCGCTTCTTTTTCGCTGGCGTAGTCGAATTAGTATCCGAGAGAACTGGCGCAATAGAAACATCGGGAATTGGATTGGCTGGATCGCTCACAATCGGTTCTGGAGTTGCAACGAGTGCACCACCGGTAATCGGATCGGAGCTAACTGAGAGCGACGTTGTGGCATCGCCAGATGTGGCAGCGGCACGCGATTGAAGTGCCTGGGTATTAACAGCTGCTGCGGCAACTCCTGCGAATAGGACGCCTGCAAGCGATACTGCTGTGGTTACTCGTGATCTCATGTCTTCAAAGTACCTTTGCTTTTGCCAAGGAAAACCACAACGTTACCCAATAACTGTCCTGACTCATCCAAAATTTGTCTAAAAGTCGCGACCTGCGAAATCTCGGCCATTTTTACAGCAATATAAGGGTGTGGACATTCTTTTGGTCGAAGACGACCCTTCAGTTGCAGCCGGCGTTCTCGATGGTCTGGTCAATGCCGGGTTCAGAGTTACCCATGTCGAAACTGGCAAGCAGGCAATCGCTAACGCCGCAAGTAACCCCTGTGACTTGATTTTGCTCGACTTGGGGCTTCCTGATATGGATGGCCAAGATGTGTGCCGCACAATTCGGCAAAGTAGCCAAACCCCGATTATTATCCTGAGCGCGCGCAGCGAGGAAATCGATCGCGTATTGGCCTTGGAATTTGGCGCTGATGACTACATGGTCAAACCATTTGGGATGCGAGAGCTCATCGCGCGCATCAAAGCGGTTCATCGCCGTACAAGTACCCAACCAGAGGTTCCAACCGGCACCCAGGACATCGGACCAATCAGCATCGATCGAAGGCAACAAAAAGTACACGTCAATGGCGTTGAAATTTACCTCACACCCAAGGAATTTGATTTACTTGCCTACCTGGCCAACGACCCCGGTGCAGTCTTTCGCCGAAATGACATCATGAGCGAAGTGTGGGATACCAATTGGTACGGAACAACAAAAACCGTTGACGCTCACGTGGCAGCCATTAGAAAGAAGCTCGGAAATCAAGACTGGGTTGAAGCTGTGCGCGGTGTTGGCTTTAGGTTAACTGTTCCCACCTCGTGAAACGCTTACTCGCTGCTGCGCTTGTGGGCTTGACCCTGATCGTGCTACTCGTCCAGGACATACCCCTGGCTGGTTATCTGCGTACCGTCGAAACTGACCGAATTTACACGGCACTGGAACGAGATGCCTTCTTGTTGTCCGACAAAGCTCTTGACACTTTAAATGACCCAACTCCTGATCATTTGGACGTGCTCCAGACAGCGCTTGATCGTTACGAAATTCTTAAGGGTGCCCGAGTCGTTGTGGTTGACGTAAACGGAATCGTGGTCGCTGATACGCAACTTCCGACGAAAGCAGGTTCGAATTATCTGAATCGTCCTGAGATTCAAAAGGCACTCACGGGCCAAGTAGACAGTGGTCGACGATATTCCTCCACATCACAATCCGAATTACTGTATGTGGCTGTTCCTATCTACTTTGGAAGTGACTTGCTCGGTGCCATAAGAATTACCTACCCTGCCGCACAAGTTGATGGCACGGTAAGCCAACGTATTTTCGGTTTAGCCATAGTGGCCGGTATCACGTTACTGATCGCAATTCTGGTGGCGGTTTTATTAGCCAATGCAATTTCCCGACGCATCAAAGACTTAGAAGTTGTTACTGACGAATTCACAAAAGGAAACCTTTCGGTTCGTGCAAACGAAGATGAAGGTGCGCACGAGATTCGCATGCTTGCCAGATCCTTTAATGAAATGTCTGACAGTCTGTCTCGATTGCTTTCTTCCCAACGAGCTTTCGCTGCCGATGCCTCGCATCAACTGCGCACTCCCTTGACGGCATTGCAGTTGCGCTTAGAGCGAGCCAGCGAGTTAGTTAACTCTGATCCTGCTGGTGCGGCCGAAAGAATCGATGCTGCCACCGAAGAGGCGCAGCGACTCCAACGCTTGGTCGAGGGCCTGCTTGCGTTGAGTCGCGCTGATGCCCAAGATCACCCAGCCCTAACGGTCGTTGACTTGTGCGAATTGGTACGAGAGCGCGCTGAAAGTTGGGAAGCCCTTGCTGATGACCGCGGTATCACGATCAAGGCATCTCAGGCAAAAGGGTACCGAGTGAGTGCGATGGACCACGCAGTTGAGCAAGTTATTGATAACTACATTGATAATGCACTTGCGATAGCTCCTGACAATTCCACAATCACACTTGAGGTAACTCGCGGGCCACGGTACACAACCCTTCATGTGTTGGACGAAGGCCCGGGAATGCCAGCAGCAGATCTCGAGAAAGCTTTCAATAGATTTTGGCGTGCCCGCAGTGACAAAGAAGGTAGCGGTTTAGGTCTTGCTATCGTGGAACGTCTTGTTACGGTAGGCGGCGGCAATGTACGCCTTGCTAATCGAGTGGGTACCGGGCTTGATGCTCAAGCCGATTTCCTAAACGCTTAGTCCGGTATTGCTGGTACTTGCGTTCGCAGGTGGCTTTGGTAATTGGCACATCCGCTCAATCCACATTGCAATAGCGCAGGTAACTATGCTCAAGAGCACTGTGACGGCACAGACGATGACTCGGTCTCGGCTTGCTGGGGAATTCCATGACGACAGATTTACAAGCAGTACCCCCAAATAAAAGCCAGCAACAAGAGCGCCCATGCGTGATGCGGACATTGCCAACGCCGCTGTGCGGGCTGCTACGAGCGGATGGACGCGAGGCTTTCCAGGCTCAGGCTGAATTCTCGGCTTGACCATAATCGCCCATACGAAAAGTGTGAGCGCAACAACGCACATCGTTGCCGCAGTGAGCCAATGAACTGGCAGGCTGTGACCAAACCACGTGCTCCATAAGCGGGCTACCGCCCAGCCACATGATCCTGCAAGCAGTCCTAATGACGCCAAAAAACTTATCCGAGTAGGTACTAAGTTCATGACTTCTCGCGCCCATCATCAAATACGTCTGACTCAAATATGCGTTCGATGCCAGCATCACTTACTCGCAATGCTAATTCTCGAACTATGCCCAAATGTGGAATGTCACATTCGGGGTCCACTTGCGCCCAAGGCAACAGTACAAACCCGCGTTCCTGGATGCGCGGATGTGGAATCACAAGGGTGGGAGTGTCAATAACTGTGTCACCGATTGCGAGCAAATCGACGTCAAGTGTGCGAGGACCCCAATGTATTTCACGTTTCCTGTCGCGCGCATTCTCAATGTCTTGCACGATGGTCAGTAACTCATCTGGAGACAAGTCTGATTCAGCAATCACTACCGCATTAAAGAACTCATTTTGCTCTGGCCCGCCTACCGGATCGGTTTCGTAAACCGGAGACACCGCATTCACACTGAGCTGAGCATGTGCTCGTAACTGTGCCACGGCGAATTGTAGATGCCCAAGGCGATCACCTAAATTTGATCCAAGACCAATCGCTATCCGAATCATGGCAAAACTCTTGTCACACTGACATCGCTAAACGCGACACTTATTGGCGCTTTCGGCTTGTGAACTGTCACGCTTACACGTTGTGCACCTTCAAGCGCCAGAACTTTGCGCGCAATGTCATCAGCTAACGTTTCAATCAAGTCGTACCGCGAATTCACAACAGTTGCGTGAACTAATTCGGCTACCTGACCATAATCAATCGTTGCATTGAGGTCATCGGAGCCAACAGCACTATCGAAACTAGTATCGATAGTCACATCAATGACAAACTCTTGTCCGAGCTCTTTTTCAAACTCCAGCACGCCGTGGTAACCAAAAGCAGTCAGCCCAGTAAGAACAATCCGATCAGCCATGGTTGCGTCCTAGCCGCTCAATTACTTCAATCGCATCACGCGAAGCTCGAGCATCATGTACCCGCACTGCCCATACTCCAGCCAAAGCTAAGTAGGTCGTCAGTGCAGTAGTCGCAGCTTCGCGTCCTGGCAGGTCTCGAAATTCACCAGCGGAATCCGCCAGAAGTTCGCCAAGGAATTTTTTGCGTGAGACTCCCCACAGCACAGGTAGTTCCAAGGAATCCAATGCTTCAAGATCTTGCAAGATTGGCCAGTTTTGTTGTGTCGTTTTAGCAAATCCGATTCCTGGGTCTACCACAATACGAGCACGTGCTACCCCGGCCCGCTGCGCAGTATCAACTTGTGCTCCAATTTCGCGAGCGACATCCTTTGCAACGTCCTGATAATCCGTCAGTGACGCCATGACATTGGATGGCCCGCGCCAATGCATCATAATAAACGGCACTTCGTGTGAGGCCATAAATGAATTCATACCTTCATCAGCCCGGCCACCACTGATGTCATTAACCATCGCCGCACCTGCTTGAAGAGCTGCATCTGCTACTTCGGATCTCATCGTGTCAATACTGACCACAACACCCGCCGCCGCAAGCGCAGTGACTACTGGAATAACCCGATCACGTTCCACTTGTGAAGCAATACGTTCGGCTCCTGGTCGTGTTGATTCGCCACCAACATCGACGATGTCGGCACCGTTTTGCGCAAGAGCAAGACCATGCCGTATGGCAGCATCAGTGTCATCGAAAAGTCCGCCATCGCTAAATGAGTCAGGCGTGACATTGAGTACGCCCATAACAAGTGTGCGCTCTAACGTACTGAGATGGTGTGGCAGTCCAGTGGGATGCAGCATGTGGACACCTACTTGCCGCTAATGAGTGCCATCGCTTCAGCACGAGTTGCTGAGTCACGCAGTTGACCCCGAACAGCTGAGGTAACAGTTGTCGCACCAGGTTTGCGAATTCCGCGCATCGACATACACATGTGCTCGCACTCAATCACCACAATGACCCCGCGAGGATTCAAAATACGCACCATGGCATCAGCAATTTGAGTGGTAAGCCGTTCTTGCACTTGAGGACGTCGAGCAAAAAGATCTACTAATCGTGCAATCTTAGAAAGTCCCGTTATTCGACCTTCTTCACTTGGAATGTAGCCCACGTGGGCTACCCCGTGAAAAGGAACAAGGTGATGTTCACAGGTTGAATACACACTGATGTCTTTGACAACGACAAGTTCGTCATGACCAATCGAAAAAGTAGTTGTGAGGACATCATCGGCAGTTCGGTGAAGTCCTTCAAATATTTCTGCAAACGATTTTGCAACTCGCTTAGGAGTTTCACGCAATCCGTCGCGATCTGGATTTTCCCCGATTCCAATCAGGATTTCCCGAACTGCTGCTTCAATGCGCTTGGCATCAAATCCCGCAACTGCGGGAGGCTCGGGAAGTTCCTCGATGGGATCAATCGTCACGCTGTTGACCTAGGGTCACTCGCATCCGGGGTTTCATTCAGTAACACTTTGGCTTCGTGACCGTTGTTTGAATTGCCATTGCTAGAAGGCGGCGGGACAACAGGTGGACGATTACTTGGCTCACGCCTTGTTGATCCAGTCCATGCTGGACGAGATGGCCGACGATTAAGAGGTACGAAAATACGCTCGATTTCTTCGCGGTTCAACGTTTCTTTATCGAGTAATTCCAGTACTAGCGCATCCAGGACATCACGATTTTCATTCAAGATTTCGTATGCTTCGTGATGTGCAACATCAATAAACCCACGTACTTCCTCGTCAATGACTCCGGCAACTTCTTCCGAGTAATCGCGTTGATGCCCCATGTCGCGTCCTAGGAATACTTCGCCATCACCTTGGCCATAGCGAATCGCACCCAGACGTTCGGACATACCAAACTGCATCACCATCTTGCGAGCGACAGCTGTTGCTTTTTCAATATCGTTGCTGGCACCAGTGGTTGGATCGTGGAAGACCATTTCTTCAGCAGCACGACCTCCCAGCATGTATGCCAATTGGTCGAGCATCTCGCTTCGCGTTGTCGAATACTTTTCCGATTCGGGCAACACCATGGTGTAACCCAACGCACGACCACGAGGCAAGATTGTAATTTTGTGCACGGGGTCAGTGTTGGGCAATGCTGCAGCCACTAGCGCGTGACCACCTTCGTGATACGCAGTGATAAGACGTTCATGTTCACCCATTAATCGAGTACGTTTTTGCGGTCCGCCAATGACTCGGTCAATGGACTCATCCAAAATTGAATTGGTCACAAGAGACTCGCCATTTCGCGCAGTCAAAAGCGCGGCCTCGTTTAACACGTTTGCTAAGTCAGCACCAGTAAATCCAGGTGTGCGACGCGCAACTGCCATTAAGTCAACGTCTTCTGCAAGTGGCTTTCCTTGTGCATGAACCTTAAGTACTTGGAAGCGACCGTTGAGATCTGGCACGTCAACAGCAATCTGTCGATCAAAACGCCCCGGACGAAGTAATGCTGGATCCAGAATGTCAGGACGGTTCGTTGCTGCAATCAGGATTACTCCCGTATTGACATCGAAGCCATCCATCTCAACCAACATCTGATTGAGCGTCTGTTCACGTTCGTCGTGTCCGCCACCAAGACCTGCACCACGATGGCGACCCACTGCGTCAATTTCATCAATGAAGATAATCGCAGGAGCATTTGTTTTCGCTTGCTCAAACAGATCGCGGACCCGGCTTGCACCTACGCCAACGAACATCTCAACAAAGTCAGATCCTGAAATTGAATAGAACGGTACACCCGCTTCGCCTGCAACAGCGCGAGCAAGAAGAGTCTTGCCTGTTCCGGGAGGACCGTAGAGTAAAACGCCCTTAGGAATCTTTGCTCCCAGTGCTTGAAATTTTGCTGGGGCTTGAAGGAAATCTTTAATCTCAAGAAGTTCTTCGACAGCTTCGTCAGCGCCGGCCACATCAGCAAAGGTGGTCTGCGGCATATCTTTTGTAATCATCTTCGCGCGGGACTTACCAAATTGCATGATTCGTCCGCCACCTTGCATCTGCCCCATAAAGAAGAAGAGCATGCCCAAAAGAAGAACCACGGGAAGAATCGACATCAACAAACTTGCCCAGAATGAATCGTGTGGCACAACCACGTTGTAGCCACCAGGAAGTTTTCCGGCTGACCTTTGGTTTTTAAGCAATGTCACAAGGTCAGTGCCTTGGCCAGTGATGTAGTCCGATGTGAGCTTAGATCCGTCGGTCAACGTTGCTTGGATTGTTTGGTCTCGGTCAACCAAAATGACTGACTGTGCGCGACCTTGTTGAATGTCTTCAACAATCTGCCACGTATCGACTTTTTTGACGCTGCTAGATGAAGACAGCAGATTGCTGCCAATCAGCATGACGCCTACGGCAAGCAGGATCCAAGTCAATGGAGAGCGGAGAAGTGACTTGATTTTCATATGGTGTACTGACGACTCCCGAATAGAACAATGGCTTCTTACGGTACTACCCGAATGGCATATGCGCTAAACCGTTTCGTCGAGGGTGAACACCCTATAAGCCAAATAACCGATTATTAGGTGGTTTTTGCTTATTGTTGAAAGGTGATCTTCAAGTCGGTGCTCGATACCCGCCCCTACCCTGAACCGACGCTCACCGGCGAACAGTGGGGGGAGCTTGCGCCTCGTCAAATCCGGCTCGCAGACCTATCCACTATCCGAAGCACATTGGATTTGAATGCACTGCTAGCAAGTGACTCAACTTTCTTTGGTGACATTTTTGCACACGTAATCCGATACAAAGGGTCACTCTACTTAGAAGATGGACTGCACCGCGCTGTTCGCGCTGCACTTCAAGGTCGTACATCTTTACATGCGCGAGTTTTTGAGATTAGTGAATAGCTAGAGACGCCCGGCTTCGTGCACGCGTCGCAGAAATTCCTGGGTTGATTCACGTTGCGGATTGTGAATAACTTGTTCTGCAGTTCCTCGTTCGACAATTCGTCCGGACTCTAGAAAACATACTTCATCGGCAACTTGAGTTGCGAAGCCCATTTCATGAGTAGCTAACACCATCGTCATGCCATCGGCTTTAAGGTCGCGCACGATTGATAGCACTTCATTGACCAACACTGGGTCTAGAGCGGATGTGACCTCGTCAAGCATCAAAACTCGTGGGCGTACCGCGATGGATCTGATGATTGCAACGCGTTGTTGTTGTCCACCACTCAATCGATCAGGGAATTGATTCGCTTTGTCTGAAAGTCCAAAACGTGAAAGGAGTTCAAGTGCTTCGGCCCGAGCCTGTTCTCGGGCTATTCCATGAACTCGCACAGGTGAGAGCATGATGTTGTCAATGACACTCATGTGAGGGAAAAGATTGAACGACTGGAATACCATGCCAAGTTTGCGCCGGACTTCATCTACATTGATTGCCGGATCTGATATTTCTTGGCCATCAATGAATATAGATCCATCATCAATAGTTTCTAACAAATTAATACAGCGCAGAAGTGTCGACTTACCAGAGCCTGAGGCGCCAATAAGTACGGTCGCAGTGTGTTCAGGTACGGCAAGGGATAGTTCCGAGAGCACCACTTCTGCGCCAAAAGTTTTGCGGACATTTTTGATTTCCAGAACGTTCATGCTGTTCCCTCAGCATTCTGTCGGCTAATTGAACGCAGCAACACTCGATCGGTGTATCTGGTGAGCGGAATCGTAATAATGAGAAACAAAATTGCAGCAATGACATACGGCGTGTAGTTAAAGGTACGTGATGCCTCGATTTGCCCAGCCCTCACAGCATCGATCACACCTAGAATCGAAACCAACCCAGTGTCTTTGAGAAGAGCAACTAGATCATTGAGCAGTGGCGGTATGACGCGCTTGATTGCTTGTGGCAGCACGACATGGCGAAGTGTTTGTGACTGACTGAGCCCTAATGAACGCGCTGCTGCTCGCTGACTTGGGTGCACTGACAAAATGCCGCTTCGGATAACTTCGGCCACATAGGCAGAATAAGTAAGCACAACTGCAACGGTTCCAAGTAGCAGAACACTATTAGGAATTGTTTTAATGCGTAGCGCCGGCACCCCGAAGCCAACTAACAGAATAACGAGAAGGAGCGGGACTCCGCGAAAAATATCGACATACCCGGTTGCAAGAATGCGAAATGGTGTCATAGCCGCAGACCGTGAAGTGCGAGCTAGAGCCAAGCACATCGCTACCACGCCAATCGCTATGGAAGCCACTATCGTCAGACCAATGTTTGTAAGAATTCCTTTAGCAACGACGTGAAGCACCGTAGCGCCGTAATTCCAGTCAAAGAAAGTTTTATTTACAACTTTCCAACCAGGTGAAGACACAATAACCGTCAGCAGCCCGCCCAAAACTGCCAATGATGACAGGCCTGCGACAAGCACTCTTTTTCGAGCAATCTGATTGCGTAGCGCGATACGTTCGCGTTCGCGCTGACTTGGATTCCACGCATCGCGCGACGAAGCCCGACCCACATTGTCGTGGGTCGGGCTCTCGTGTGTACTCATGCTGATAAGTGGATCAGCCCTATTGCAGAACTGCTGCGCCTGCGTCTGATCCAAGCCATGTCGCAGCTATTGAATCAAGGGTGCCGTCTGCTTTGAGAGCGTCAACAGCTTGTGAAACACAAGTTGTTAACGGGCTGTCCTTGGCTAGAAGAAGGCCAAAGTTATCGCCAGAACCGCTTAATGGGAATTGTCCAGCGATCATTCCATTGTCTACTTCAACGCCCGACAGATAGAACGCAGTCGGCAGGTCAACGACAACGCCATCGATCTGACCATTTTTCAACGCCGCAACGGCTGCAGCATTGTCATTAAATACTGCAGGTTCGCTTCCAACAACTGTCTTGATGATATCGATTGCTGTAGTACCAACGCCTGCACCAAGTTTTACATCCTTGAGCCCCGCGATTGTTGTCACACCATCAAGCTTGCCGCCCTTAACAGCAACAATGGCCTGCGGAGTTGTGTAGTACGGACTTGAGAAGTCAACGGCAGCTTTTCTTTCATCTGTGATGGTGTACTGCTGCAAATTGAAGTCAAATGTCTTTGGTCCTGGTGCGATTGCGCCATCAAAGGTTGTACGAACCCAAGTGACATCTGTATCGGCATAACCAAGTTGTTTTGCTACTGCGTAGGCAACAGCCGCTTCAAATCCCTTGCCTGCTTCAGGCTTGTCGTCGATTACCCATGGGTAGTAAGCAGGCTGGCCAGTAGCTACTGTGAGCTTGCCAGCGGTCAGTGTCTGCAGTGATGCTGGGGCACACACTGAAGTAGTCGGTGCCGCAGAAGTTGCGGTTGCAGTACTTGACGAACCACTTGAACATGCTGCTAACAGTGCAACTGTTGCAACGGCAGCGATTGTCATACGGCGCGATGATGTGAATAACACGTGCTATCTCCTTATTACTGTGGAACATGGCACAACCTAGGTTGCCCCATGTGGGCCCAGGTGGACCCGCGCTTGCCACTTACGTGGCCTGGTCTTACACCGGGGCACCCCATCGCGGTTAGCAAGGGTTGTCGAATAACAAGCCGGGACTTATCGCTATCTCTCTTAACCAAGCGTCAGCCTATCAACTTGGCGAGGTACTTGTAAGCCCCCTTCGGGCTGAAGTGAAAGACTAATGCCATGGATCCATCGATTGAGCTGACCGCTATGCATGAGGCACTGGCACAAGCACAACTGGCTTTTGCTGAAGGAGACGTGCCCGTTGGGGCAATCGTTTTAGATCAGACAGGGATCGTGATCGGGCGTGGACGAAACACTCGTGAAGCCGACCATGATCCTATGAGCCATGCAGAAATAGTTGCTTTACGCGAGGCTGCTGCACACGTCGGCTCCTGGCGTCTGGATGGGTGCACGCTTGTTGTGACTTTGGAGCCGTGCACAATGTGCGCGGGTGCGGCAGTTCAGGCTCGCATCGCACACATCATATTTGGAGCATTCGACGACAAAGCAGGTGCCGTCGGCTCACTCTGGGATGTCGTTCGTGACCGCAGGTTGCCACATCGAGCAACAGTTCAGTCGGGAGTTCTTGCGCACGAGTGTTCCGCACTCTTAACTGACTTCTTTTCCACACAACGCTAGATTTAGGCGATTTTCCGCAACTCCTTAAATACAGGTAAAGTTATCGGCGGTGTCGTGTCCGAGCGGCCAAAGGAGCACGCCTCGAAAGCGTGTGAGGGTGCAAGCCCTCCGTGGGTTCAAATCCCACCGGCACCGCCAGTAAGAAATGGCCGCACTTTCGACAAACCAAAACAATAGGCTGTCCACATGGAACCTGGATTCAGCGGATGGCCAAAAGTTCTTTTTGTTGCTTTTCTATTTCCGGCCATGATGGCTTTTTTATGGACTCAGACTGCACATGATTACGCAAGCGTGCATCTCATACTTAAAGAGAAGTGGTGGATCATCGCCATCATGGCGGTGATTATCTACGCAGTAGCGCGCATCACTGCGTCACCTTTTCACTTCAGCGATCGAGTGTCCTACCAAGGTGTGCTTGTCGCAGTGCCAGTTGCCCTAGTAATTTTTGGTGGGATCGCAGCATTTAAGAGCGGCGGTGTTGTATGGCCAACAGTTGTTACGGTATTACTGGGGACGCTTTTTGTCGGAATTGCAGAAGAGTTGGCTTACCGAGGAATCATTCTCAATGAACTAGGGAAGCTTTACAGCGTAAACAAATCAGTAGTGATTTCATCTGTCTTGTTTGGTGTGATGCACTCCGTTAATGCCATGAAGCAACCACTTCTCAATACTGTGACGCAAGTAATTTTGACCAGCATCATTGGCTTAGCGATGGCTTGGGTCTACGTCAGCAGCGGTGGGAACTTGATTTTGGTCATTACCCTTCATTGGCTCTACGACGGTTTTCTGATTTCACCAGGAGCCTCATCAATTGGAGTGAACAAGTTTGGTTCGCTCCCCGCATTACTGCTTGCCGTCATCGCGTTGGCATTGACGGCACGAAACTTGCGCACATACAAAGGGCAAACTCTTGGCCAGCTAGGTCTGTCCTAATCCCGCACGGCCATAAGTAGTAACGCGATTTCCTTAACGCCACTCACTCAGGAATCTACTTGAGAACTGCAGCCAACTTACAAACTCTTGACGGCGCTTACTACCTTGGTCAGTGAATCTTTCGCGTCACCGAAGAGTAAGGAAGTACGAGGGTCAAACAGTACTTCGTTTTCAATACCAGCAAAACCTGGACGCATTGAACGTTTCAGGAACACAACTTGATGTGCCTGATCGACATTTAAAATTGGCATGCCATAAATTGGCGCTGACGGATCATTGCGCGCTGCTGGATTAACAACATCGTTAGCGCCTACGACAAGAGCTACGTCTGTCTCAGCAAATTCTGGATTGATTTCATCCATTTCTTTAAGTTGCTCATACGGAACATTCGCCTCAGCCAGCAATACGTTCATATGTCCTGGCATACGACCTGCAACGGGATGAATCGCATAGTCAACCACGATGCCCTTTGCCTGCAGCAGTTCAACAAGTTCACGAATTGTGTTCTGTGCCTGCGCCACTGCCAGACCGTAGCCCGGAACGATGATGACCTTTCGGGCATACGCCAACATGATCGCAACGTCTTCTGGTGATGCTGACTTGATTGGGCGCTCTTCTGTGGGTCCCGCTGATGTTGCAGCCTTAGCCTTAAATGCGCCGAATAGTGTGTTGGTCAATGGTCGACCCATCGCTTGCGCCATCATGCGCGTCAACAAAGTACCCGAAGCACCAACGAGAGTTCCCGCAACAATCAAAAGTACGTTGCCTAGAACATAACCGGAGGCCGCAACAGAAAGACCAGTAAATGCGTTCAGCAGCGAAATAACAATCGGTACATCTGCGCCACCAACCGGAAGGACAAGAAGTAGTCCCATCACGAGTGAAAGTCCAAGCAATATGAACAAGAACGTGCTCGACGCATTTCCTGCCGAATCAAGCCACGTTACTAACACGACTGCTGATCCCACAGTAAGTAAGCCCATGAGGGATGTGATGTAGCGACCAGCAGGAATCACTACTGGTCGAGAGGTCATTAATTCCTGAAGTTTCATAAACGTCAAAATTGAACCAGTAAACGACACTGATCCAACCATGACAGTGAACACTGTTGCTGCAAGTGCAGCGCGGGTTTGAGCAGGGTCACCTGCTGACAGAAATTCAATAGTCGATACGACAGCAGCTGCGCCACCGCCCACACCATTAAAGAGTGCAACCATTTGTGGCATCTGTGTCATCTGAACCCGCTTAGCCGCGATCCAGCCAATGACTGAACCAATTGCTGTCGCGATGATGATCAACGGAAGGTGCTGAATTGGTCCACCATAAAATTTCTCACCGTAGAAGAAGGCAACAACTGTGGCAACAGTTGCGCCTGTTGCGCCGAGCAAGTTTCCGCGGCGGGCAGTCTTTGGAGAGGACAAACCCTTGAGCGCAAGAATGAAAAGAACCGACGCTGCTAATTCAGCAAGACGTACCCATGTTGGTGTCATTTCGATTCTCCTTCCTTTGGTTTTGGCTTAAACATTTCAAGCATGCGGTCCGTGACTACGAATCCGCCAACCATGTTGATTGCGGCGAGCACGATTGCAGCGAGCCCCAATCCAAGTTCCAAAGATGTGTTCGCTTTACCCGTGACCAAAATGGCGCCAACCAGAACAACACCGTGAATAGCGTTAGCTCCGGACATAAGTGGCGTGTGCAACACCGCGGATACTTTCGACACCACTTCCATGCCTACGAAAATGCTCAACACAAAAATTGTTAATAACGCAATTGCATCCATGCGCTACTCACCGTCCTTTGCTAATGGTTGCAGACCCAAAGTTTCACGGGCCATGGCGTTACGGACTTCGCCTGCAAAAACTACTGCGCTTCCGGCGACAACTTCATCTGATGGGTCAGGGTTAACTTCGCCCTCAGTGGTGATCAAAGTCAGTAACGAAACCACGTTTTGGGCATATAACTTACTTGAGTGAACTGAGAGTTGACTTGGTAAATCCTTGCAGCCGATCACAGTCACGTCGCCACCAGCTGTAGGTAAAAGCACGTCTTGTCCGGCAATTGAGCCTTCGACATTTCCGCCTGATTCAGCGGCTAAGTCAACGATGACCGAACCTGGTTTCATATTTTCCACCATCGACGCAGTCACAAGAAGCGGTGCC
>Ga0194055_10001418_pt1 | contig 19579 bp, 16 predicted proteins | sample SepL449m_MetaG_FD_155482 | JGI IMG/M metagenome (GOLD analysis project Ga0194055, IMG submission 155482) | Anoxic zone freshwater microbial communities from boreal shield lake in IISD Experimental Lakes Area, Ontario, Canada - Sep2016-L442-9m | ecosystem: Environmental > Aquatic > Freshwater >...
AACTGTCCGACCACCGACCCAGCCTGACGGAACCGGTAGACGTGCTCTCCGGCTGGCGTTGGGCCGACGGTGCGGGCTGGTATGTGGCGATCCGCGATGCCTCAACGCAGATGTTCTTTGAGCGACTCCCTCGGGGCACGCATGTATTTGAGTATTCTCTTCGTGCGGCCCATCGCGGCACAGCATCCAGTGGCTTTGCAAAAATCCAAAGCCGCTATGCCCCAGAGTTTTCCGCCCACTCCGAAAGCATCCCGGTGAACATCAAGTAGCACAGTGAAACGCCATAAGACCGTAGGGGATTGATCGCCGTGGGTGCATCCCGCGATACCGTGCTATCCTCTTCGGCCATGAACGACATGAAAGACATCCAGACCCAGACCACTCCTTCGCCCCTGACGTCACTGACCAACGAACTGGCTCGCGAGCGGAACCGCGAAGCGGCCGACCGAACGCTCTTGGCGTGGATTCGCACCAGCCTGGCCATGATCAGCCTCGGCTTTGGCCTCGAAAGCCTGAGCCGTGCGGCTATCAATTTTCAAGGCCGCCAGGGCGACTTTCCGCTGCTCAAGGCCAAGCTCTTTGGGGCGTCGCTCGTTCTGCTCGGGATTCTGGCCACGCTGGCCGGCATGTGGGAGCACCGCCACGTTCTCGTGGCGCTGTGCCGCGAGGACTACCACTATGAAAAACGCCCCGCGATCGCGATGTGGATGGGCATGTCGCTCGTGGGGGTGGGGTTGGCGGCGCTCACAGCAATCCTCTTTGGATTGTAGACTGTCTTTTTCATCCCTCATTCAGAGACATCAATCCGCATGCCCTGGCTCCATGTTTACGACCCGCTTGCCTCGCCGCTGCTCTCGACCCTTGTGGCGATGCTCCCGCTGGTGGTGCTGTTGGGTTTACTAGCCTTCGGCGGCTGGTCGGCCACTGGAGCGGCTGTTGCCGGACTGACCGCATCGCTGGCCGTAGCGATCGGTGTCTTTGGGATGCCACCAGACGCAGCGATTGCAGCAGCGATCTACGGCGCAGCCTTCGGGCTCTTTCCAATTGGCTGGATCGTCGTCGGGGCGATGTTTCTCTACAGCCTCTGCGTGGAGGCCGGTGCACTTGATGTGATGAAACGATCGGTGACACAGCTTTCGGCTGACCACCGCATGCAGGCCCTCTTGATCGCATTTTCATTCGGAGCGTTTCTGGAAGGTGCTGCGGGATTTGGTGCGCCGGTGGCGATCTCGGCAGCCCTTTTGGCCGGGGCCGGATTTCCGGCGCTCGAGGCGGCATGCCTAGCATTGATCGCCAACACGGCACCTGTGGCCTTTGGCGCTCTGGGCACGCCAATCATCACGCTGGCAAAGGTGACGGGCCTCGACGAGCAGGCGATCTCTGCCATGGCCGGGCGGCAGTTGCCATTTTTTTCGCTCATCGTGCCAGCATGGATGGTCTGCAGTATGGCCGGCTGGCGCGGGCTCGTTGCCGTGTGGCCCGCAGTGCTTGTGTGCGGCGCGTCGTTTGCCATCGTGCAGGCAGTGATGGCCAACTACGTGGGTGCCGCACTGGTGGACGTCGTGGGAGGCATCGTAAGCCTCGTATCGCTGGCGATTTTTCTGCGATTGTGGCAGCCCCAAAACTGCTGGCGGTATGAAGGCACTCGAGGCCAGAGTGTGGCGACACAAGAGCACGACTCCGCTGGCACTGTGGCGTGGGCTTGGATGCCGTGGGTGATGCTGTCGGTGGCTGTTTTTTGTTGGGGACTTCCGCCCGTGAAAGCAATCCTTGAAGGCCGCGGGGTCACCAACGCAACACTGCTATCGAAAGAATTAGCAGTTCCTGAATTTCAGGTGCCGCGTCTCGACGGCCGCGTTGCTCGGGTGCCACCAGCCACGCGCGAGGCATTTGAAATTGAGCGGGCCGTCTACCGGCTCAACTGGCTCTCGGCGGCTGGAACCGGGATTGTCCTCGCCTCGCTCTTGTCTGTGCCGTGGCTTGGAATCTCGTGGCGTCGTGCGGGGGCCATCTGGTTGGCAACGCTGGCGAGGTTGGCTGCGCCTCTGGTCACCATTGCCGCAATGCTTGCACTGGCATTTGTCACTCGCTATTCCGGCACGGATGTCACGCTGGGCTTGGCACTGACGCGATCAGGGGCGATGTATCCATTTTTTGCAGCGCTCTTGGGCTGGTTGGGGGTCGCGCTGACCGGCTCCGACACTTCCAGTAACGCGATGTTTGGCAGCTTGCAGCGGGTGACCGCTGAGCAACTGGGACTCAATCCGCTTTTAATCTGCACGGCCAATAGCACCGGCGGCGTGATGGGGAAGATGATCGACGCGCAGAGCATTGTCGTATCAGCCACAGCGACGGGCATGCATCGACAGGAGGGTGCAATCTTGCGTCGGGTCTTTCCGCACAGCTTAGCGCTCGCGATCCTCATGGGTCTTTTGGTATGGCTACAGTCTGGTCCGCTGGCATGGATGGTGCCGACGTAAACCCCTTGAAAAGAAGCAACACAATCTGATGCTTGGTATTCGATTCAAATGGTTGATGGTGTGTGCTTGTGGAATAGCATGGGCCTGCACGTTCACTGATGGCGTGGCCTCGGCGGAACCGCCGAACGTGCTTGTCATCCTCGCGGACGATCTAGGTTTTTCTGATGTGGGCTGCTATGGCGGCGAGATCGACACGCCTCACCTGGATCGTTTGGCTGCTGGAGGACTGCGTTTTACGCAGGGTTACAACACAGCCAGATGTTGGCCAAGCCGAGCGTCTCTGCTGACAGGTTTTTATGCACAGGCGATCCATCGCGACTCCTTGCCGGGTGGCGATGGTGGTGCCAATGGCGTGCGGCCGGCATGGGCCAGACTGCTCCCAGAACTTCTCAAGCCCGCCGGCTACCGCTCCTACCATTCCGGGAAATGGCATGTGGATGGCGATCCACGGCAGCAGGGTTTTGACCGGTCGCTGGACATCAGTAGCGCTGGTCAGAACAACTACTTTGACGCACTTGGGATAGTCGAAGATGGGAAAGCGATCCCCGTCACCAATGATTTTTATACCACGACTGCCGTGGGCGATCATGCCGTACGGTGCCTCGCGGATCACGCCAGAGCCTATGCGGGCACGCCATTTTTTCAGTACGTCGCGTTCACGTCGCCCCATTTTCCACTGCACGCACCTCAGAAACTCGTTGAGAAATACCGGGAGCGATACCGGGCTGGGTGGAGCGCCATCCGGCTGGCACGTGAGCGGCAACTGCTCGCCCGAGGCATCGTGATGCCTCCCTTTGCTCCGGTGGAAGAGGATGTTGGCCCTCCGTACGACACGTCGCAGCCGCTCGCCATTCTGGGCCAGCGTGAAGTCAATCGGCCGCTGCCGTGGAATGCACTGACGGGCGACCAACAGGATTTTCAGGCCACGAAGATGGCGATCCATGCGGCGATGGTAGACGCGATGGACCAACAGATCGGCCGCATACTCGACCAGCTGCAGTCCATGAATGCTTTTGAAAATACCCTTGTATTCTTTGCCAGCGACAATGGAGCATCGGCTGAGATCATGATCCGAGGCCAAGGGCACGATGCGACGGCATTGCCAGGATCGCCAAAGACGTTTCTGTGCCTTGGGCCGGGCTGGTCGAGTTGTGCCAATACTCCTTTCCGCCGCCACAAAACGTGGGTTCACGAAGGCGGTATCGCAACCCCGTGGATTCTCCACTGGCCCAAGGGCATTGCCGCGCGTGGCGAGCTTCGACATCAGCCGGTGCACGTTGTAGATGTTGCACCGACAGTGCTGCACTTGGCAGGGGTGTCGCCACCCAAAGCATTTGGCGGCCAGCCTGTGCCGCCCATGCAGGGGCGGAGTTTTGCAAAAGCGTTCAGCGATTCTGCCTCACTGGTGCACGACACGTTGTGGTGGTGCCACGAAGGCCACCGTGCCGTTCGCGTTGGCGACTGGAAGCTCGTAGCTGCTAAGAATACGCCGTGGGAGCTTTACAATTGTGCTACGGATCGCTGCGAGACGATCGACCTAGCGACGAAAGACTCCGCTCGAACCTGGGAGCTTCTGGTGGCATGGAACAAGGTCGCCGATGAGTGCCGCGAGCTGGCTGCGGCCCATGGCCCCTAGGGATGTATCGATAACTTTTCGGAATGAAACACACCATGAACACCATGAACACTATGAATACCATGAACACCATGAACACACGCACATTTGGACGCACCGGTTGGCAGGTGTCAGCAGTCGGGTTTGGGGCCTGGGGCATCGGAGGCGGCCAGTGGGGCGGTGCCGACGAGGCAGAATCGATGGCCGCCCTTCACACGGCGCTTGACCTCGGGATCAATTTCTTTGACACAGCCGACGTCTACGGCGATGGCCTCAGCGAACGGCTCATCGCCCGACTCCGCCGCGAACGCACAGAGCCATTCTACGTTGCTACGAAGGCGGGACGGCGTCTCAATCCCCACGTGGCCGATGGCTATACCGCCGACAACCTGCTGTCGTTTGTGGAACGGAGTTTGAAAAATGGTGCGACCGACTGCCTCGACCTTCTGCAATTGCATTGCCCACCGACAGATGTGTACTACCGGCCGGAGGTGTTTGAATCACTCGACAGGCTCGTGGCTGCTGGCAAGATTCGGTTCTATGGCGTGAGCGTGGAGCGAGTGGAGGAGGCACTCAAGGCAATCGAATACAGCAACGTGCAGTCGGTGCAGATCATCTTTAATGCGTTTCGTCTTCGGCCATCGGAGCTTTTTTTTGAAGTGGCCAAGCGCCGGCAGGTGGGCGTGATCGCTCGCGTGCCCCTGGCCAGCGGCCTGCTCAGCGGCACGTTCACTCCTGTGACAACATTTCCAGAGACGGACCACCGCACGTTCAATCGCAATGGGGCAGGATTTGATCGTGGCGAGACATTCTCCGGTGTCGATTATGAGATCGGACTGGAGGCAGTTGAAAGACTGCGGAGACTGGTGCCGGCGGGTATCGGGCTTGCGCAGTTTGCCCTCCAATGGATCCTGTCGTTTGAGGCCGTGTCGTGCGTGATCCCAGGGGCAAGGCGGCCTTCGCACGTGGAGCACAACGCCTTGGCCGCCGATCGTGGTCCGCTGGATACCCAAACAATGGCGGCGGTTCTGGAGATTTATAATGCCTCGATCCGACCCCTGGTCCACCAGCGATGGTGAGTGGGGCCGGCGAGCATATCGGCCCTACAGATTCATTCCCAGAAATCCGCCGGCGGCATCGCTGGCATTTTGTTCGCGGGCCAGTCGCTGGATGGCGCGAGAGAGATCGCCGGCAGCGATGTACTTGTCAAACTCAACTTCAACAGCCCGTTTGACTGACAGGCCCAGCCACGCAACGGCCGGCTGCGTGAGCCAGTCACACGTTTCTTGTTCGAGCTTGATATCCAAATCGCTGCCGACTGTCTTGCGGTCGAATTCGTCGGTCAGCACTGTGCCTTCCATCGAAAACCGCACCCAGCCCATCGCCGGATCGTTGGTAAAATAAAATGTGCAACTGGCGTTCGTAAGATAATACGTATTGCGGGTGCCGTGCTTGGCAACAGCCCGCTGAAACCTTTCGAGCCTCGCACGAAAGGCGGGCGAAGCGTCGAGTGGAACGTCAAGCCTCGGCACACCGCGCAGCGGCGTACAGTCGAATGTGATCGTTACGGACGGATGGATTTCTGGAGCATTCATGTCGCACCGATTCTACCCGATTTTTTCAATCTCCGTGGGCCTCGCAGCGATGGCTCTGGCGATCATGCCATGCTGGAATGGATGCCAGCCTGCTGACCGAACTTCCACCGCTGCCCGGGTGAGCCAGTCGCGCCGGCTCATGGGAGTGCCGTGGACCATCACGCTCTACGCAGCTACAGCAGACAAGGCTCACGCGGCAGTCGATGCGGCGTTTGACGAAGTGGCCCGGCTGGAAGCAATTCTCTCCGACTACGCTCCCGAGAGCGAATTGTCGCGTCTGTCGGCCGCGGCTCCGACAGTATCGCCCCACCCGGTGAGCGATGACCTCTGGCGCGTGCTCGATCGATCGGTCGAAATGTGTAAGGCCAGTGGGGGTGCGTTTGATGTGACGGTTGGTCCACTGACAACGCTTTGGCGACAATCGCGTCGCTCGGGCGTGTTGCCAAGGCCAGACAAGCTCACAATTGCCCGCGCAGCAGTGGGGCCATCCACGTTGGATCTTCTAGCGCAGCCGCGTGCAGTGGTCCTTCGGGAGTCTGGCATGCGTCTGGATCTCGGGGGCATTGGCATGGGCTATGCGGTTGATCGTGCCTTGGAAGTGCTGGCTGGCTGCGGCATTCCAGCGGCAATGGTTGATGCTTCGGGCGACATCGGCGTGTCGGGGCCGCCGCCTGGCACGGCCGGCTGGAAGATTGCCGTGCCTGGGCTGCACGGAACATCCCTTCAGACGGGCACAGATTCCACGCTCCAGATAAAAACTCTACTGCTTGTGGATGCGGCCGTCACAACATCCGGAGACGCCTTCCAGGCGGTGGAGATCGGTGGCACTCGCTACAGCCACATCGTCGATCCGCGCACAGGCCTCGGCGTGGCAGGCCTTTCGGCTGTGACCGTGATCGCAGCAGACTGCGCCACAGCCGATGCATGGGCTACGGCGGCAAGCGTTCTGGGGCACCAGCGTGGCATGTCTGCCATTGAGGCCACGCCGGACTGCGCGGCGATCTTTTTCTGGCAGGAAGATGGGAAGCTTTGCGAAGCTAGGTCGTCCCGATGGCCCGTCCGTTAGCACTCCGGGCAGAAAACAAAAACTATTTCGCAACGCAGGCCTTCCCAGCTTTCCTTGCCTGCGCCAACTCTGCCAAGGCTATGTGCGGTTTGCGCTGACTTTGACGATTCCCCCAAGTCTGCCGGCAGTGAGGTCGATATCCCTAGTGCTGTCGCTGCGCCTTGGTGCACGCGATGCGGGCACAGAGTCGGGGGGCACTGTGCTGGGAGTGGTCGCATTTCGCGATCTCTCCCCCTGGGCGCAGCGACGGCATTTTTTGAAAAAGATCTTTGAATTGTTTCCGTTTCATTTTTTATTCGCACGTCCTCGAACATCCAATACACCGGACATCCCCCGTGTCACGACTGGTCCAAAAACTCTGGGTTGCACTCACGAGCGTTTCGCTCCTGGCTGGGGGATGCGCGCCCAAGCAGCCATTCTACTTCTTTGAAGATGGCGACCTTTCGCACTACGTCGGCGCGATCCAAAAACTCGACTACCCAGACACCGATCAGCGTCCGCTCGACGAGGCTGCCGGCACCGTTGAGCCACTCACGCTCTCCAACGCCAAGTTTGATCAGATATGGGAACTCTCGCTGGAAGAGTCGATTCGCACGGCCTTGGAAAACGGAAAGGTTCTCCGCAATTTGGGAGGCCGATTTCAGAGTTTCGGTGGGCCGCGCCCACAGACTGGCGAACCGGCCGTCTCGCTCCTCACCGCGCCGTCTCAAACGCCGAGCATCTACGATCCGGCCATCGCAGAAACAGACCCCTTTCGAGGTGTTGAAAGTGCGTTGGCGGCGTTTGACACACAACTTTCCAGCAGCACCACATGGGAGTCTGGCAACCGGCCACAGAACGTTGACCCACTGTTTCAAACCCTGATCTTTGTGCCAGTGCTCAAAAGCAACACAGGCACCACGACGACAGGCCTCTCCAAACGCACGGCTACAGGTGCGCAGTTTGGAGTTTCCAACAGCACGGTGCTCAATGCCACCAACAACGCTTTTCGCGATGTGCCATCGACGTGGACGACCTCCTACGACTTTTCGTTCAACCAGCCGCTCTTGCAGGGTGCAGGCGTCACGTACAACCGGATCGCCGGCCCCGACACGTTCGACAACCTGCTGGGCAGGCCCAACTTCCGCGGCGTGCTCTTGGGACGCATCAATGCCGACATTTCGCTGGCGGAGTTTGAGGCTGGTGTGCGCAATCTCGTGAGCGACACCGAACAATCGTACTGGGAACTCTACTTTTCCTACCGCAATCTCGAAGCCCGAAAGGCCGGTCGCGATAGTGCCTTGGAGGCGTGGCGGAAAGTGCACGCCCTCTACGTCGAACAGTCTCGCGGCGGCGAAGCCGACAAAGAGGCGCAAGCTCGCGAACAGTATTTCTTCTTTCGCAGCGACGTCGAACAGGCGCTCACGGATGTCTACCGATGCGAAAATAGACTCCGCTACATGATGGGCATTAGCGCCAGCGACGGTCGGTTGATTCGGCCCGCTGACGAGCCGACCACGGCGAGGATTTCTTTCGACTGGCAGCAGTCGCTGGTGGAAGCCCTCTCTCGATCGGCCGAACTCCGCAAACAAAAGTGGTTTATCAAGCAGAAAGAGCTCGAACTCACTGCCGCTAAAAACCTCCTGCTCCCCCGGCTGGATATCGGTGGCCGGTATCGCTTCCTCGGACTGGGAGAAAATCTCCTGAGCCAGAAATACAAGCCGTTTCCGCAGCCAGCCCCACCGATTGGCGGCCGCCCAACCGTCACTCTCCAAGACACCGACGCGTATTCCTCCTTGATGGGAGGGCAGTTTCAGGAATGGCAGGCACAGGCCCAGTTCTTGATGCCGATCGGCTTTCGTCGCGAGCTTTCGACGGTGCGTCATTACCAACTCCAGCTGGCTCGCGAACGCGCCCGCCTGCAGGATGAAGAGCTTGAGGCCTCGCACGCTTTGGTCGAGTCGGCCCGCAATTTAGACACCAACTTCGCGCTCTCGCAAACAAACTTTAATCGCCGTGTCGCCGCCGAGCGGCAGGTAGAGGCCGTGCAAGCCGCTTACGATGCCGGCACCGTGACGCTCGACCAACTGCTCGATGCCCAACGTCGCCGTGCCGACGCGGAAAGCTCGTACTACCGGGCCATTGTCGACTACAACCGTTCGATCTCGCAGATGCATTTCCGCAAAGGCTCTTTGCTTGAATACAACGGCGTTTTTCTGGCCGAGGGACCCTGGCCCGGCAAGGCCTACTTTGATGCCCACCGCCGCGCCCGCCAGCGGGATGCCAGCCTCTATCTCGACTACGGCCACTCGCGACCTGGTGTGTTTAGCCGTGGACCAATCCAGCAGAATTTCGAGTCGATCGGTGCCGATGCTAGGCCTGTCCAGTTGCCCCCTCGCGATCCAGCCACACGCGAAGAGCCGGATATCAATCCAGCCGAACCGGTTCTTCCATCCGCTCCCGAACTCCTTCCGCGGCCGGAACCAGCCCTGCTGCTCCCCGGCGGATCGCAGCAAACAACATTTAAAATGCCAGCCATCGCACCCTCGGCAAAGCCATCCACTGCTGCTGACGCCGACAACGGCGATACCATTCGGGCCGTTGCGAACTGGCATACAGCAGCCACGCCGTCCGGGGACGAAATGATGCACCCAGACACAGCCGCCGCCACGCAGTTACGATAGTGGCGAGCCACGGCACTGCGACACGTCGAATGGGTGCGATCCAGCACGTCCATTGCGTAGCCCGCGCGTTGGGCTTCTCAATCATGCCCCGAGTACGGACGGTCACCGAGCCAGCAGCAGCGTGGCGGCTTCCAACGCCTGCGAGAGGAGTGCGGGATCTCGTTGCCCGATCTTTTCGAGATACCCCTGCGCCGCTGGGAGCGGACAGGCCGTGAGATAGCCCGCAACGGCACGGCGGACGAGCGGATCGTCTGGGCCGAGTGTGTTCCAGAGTTGGGCCACGTCGTCCACTGCTTGCCACGCCCGATATCTCGCCAAATCAATCGTGGCATCAGCGGCGACAACACGGCGAGCCAAGAGCTTCGCCGTCGCTTCGGCGATACGATCTCGCGGAATTGAATCGGCCAAGCTCTCCCATGCAAATCGCAGCGCGGCGAGTAGATGCCGCTGGTCTACCGCCCGGGCCTCCGTTCCGAAGAGTCCGCGTTCCTCCAAAAAGCGAAGCCCCTGCTCTCCATCCGCCACAAGCAAGCCCGCCATCACACCGTCAAACCCTGCACGAAAATCATCGGCCGGCGATTCAATGGCACCGTGCAGCGATCGAATACATGCCTCCTTCTGGTCTGGTGTCTGGCTGGCCACAATGCCAAGTGCCAACCCATAGAATCCACGGCGTCGCGGATCGATAGCCGGTTCGACCACCCATTGCCGCAGCCTGTCAGCGACGATCGCACCGGCCGCCACTTGCACCGCTGCCAACGGAGCTGTGCCAAACTCCACAAATGCATCCTCCGCAATCTGCGGCTGGGGATGCTCGAGTTTCGCGGCAAACCATTCCAAGCGTTTGGCTGCCGGCTCACTCACTGCCGGTGCTGTAGCGACATACCCCAAGAGAGCTTCGTCGGCACTCACAGCCAACCATCGCCCCTGCCCAAGTTCACCACTTTTGTCAGCGACACGATCTTCTTCATCAGCACGGGTGTAAAAAAGAATGGCGGTGCCACGCACCTGCCCGCTGACGCGGCCACTAACGGATGTGCCCTGCGCATCGGCCCTGCCTCGGAGCATTTGATGCACATGAAAACGCTGCGACAGAACTCCTGTGGCGTCTTCCGCCGCTATCCCTTCTGCCTCACCCACGGCGACCTGATCGGCTGCGTCGCGACGCTGCGAGAGTGATTGCCCAATCACGCCACAAAATGGGCAGGCATCGGCCCGACTGGTCGTGCTGGCGGCACTCGTCGCGGCAACGAGTGCCGTCGCGGTCACGATGTCAACCATCCAGCCCTGCCTGCTCATGCCATTCATTCTATCAGTCTGTCGAACAAGTTATTGATGACCCCATGACTGGATGACCGGATGACATTTTCCACGTGGAAAACAGCCGGCGACCCTGCGTTTGTTTGAGTCCTGAGCAGACTCAAGGCAATGAGTTGCTACTCGTAATTGACTGAATCGCTGGCCCGCTCTCGCTGCATCCGCTGCCGCCAGTAAGGGGTCGTGCAAAGAATCAGCCGACCGGTTCCCTCGTAGACTCGCGCTCGCGCCTGTCCGGACAGCCAGTAACTCATCAGCGACTTGGTTGGCCGCTTGATTCGCAGTGAGATCCCTTGGGTGCGAGCCACTACAAAAGGCCCGTCCACGATAAGGCGGTCGTTTTCTAAAACAATTTCCTCGACTGGGCCGTCAACCGCCAAGACGACCTGCCCCTCGCCCAGAAGCGAGGTCTTATACCAGAACCATCCTTGGTCGGCCCACCACGCCGTGAGGAAGCCCTCCCGGTGAATCGACAATTTGATTTCGCCGTCGCTGGCCCAAAAAGATTTTGTGTCGAGGATCCAAGTTTCCCCGCGTTGAACCTTTAGGAGGTGATAGCCGCCCAACGATGAATCGAGATAGACCGTTCCGGTGCCGCTGTAGCGAGGCCGCACCAGCGATTCATCAGAAAAAAGCGAGACCCACCACGACTTCAATGTGGGCCAAGGCACGTCCATCGCCAGCATGCCCTTCATGTGGTTGAGCGCACCGCGCTCAGTGCGAACGTCGTCATTCACGAGTTTTACTTTTACCCATCGCATCCCTTCGGCATGCTCTATTTCAAACGTCGCCATCGATTGTGATCTCCGGGCCACGCGTGAGCCCACCATCGGTCCAATCGCACTTCCAGCCAGGAAACGCTATCTGCGGATAGGGATCGGGGTCGATTGGGGTTGGCGATTCGTAGACAACATCGAACTGCCGATCCTTGCGAATCCTTCCCAGCCGAAAATACTTCGTGGTGTGCTGCGTTTTCGGATCCAGTGTTACAAGACCACCCGGCCCGGCAAAGCTGAGGCCCTCCAGCATCGCCGCTCGCACCGCATCGGTCTCCAGCGACCCAGCTTTTTCCACAGCCTTTTTCCAGAGATGCAACAAACACCAGTCGGGCTCCATGGGATCGCCCGTGACGCGGTCGTAACCAAACTCCTTGCGAAAATGCTCGACCCACTGTCGGTTGGCCTCCTGGGGCAAGCTTTGGAAATAGCACGAGGCAGCGAAGTGCCCCTGAACCTGCTCTGGCAACAAATTGCGGAGTTCGTCCTCGGCGATGCTCGTGGATAGAACCGGTACCCTGTCGGGATCAATCTTGGCAGAAGCCATGCCTGCAAACAGCCCAACGTTGCTATTTCCGTTGACGGTGCTGAGCACACAATCGGCACTCGATGCCAGGATCGCCTGCATGGCCGGGCCGAATTCGCGATGGCCCAGCGGCAGATAGATCTCGCCGGCTGGTTTGAGGCCTTTCGTCGCTAGGTATTTCTTCGCAATAAAATTGGCGGTGCGAGGGAAGATATAGTCGGAGCCCAGCAGAAACACTTTCTTTCGCAGGCCCCCGGCAGCACTCAAGAGCCAGTCGATGGACGGCAGCACCTGCTGATTGGGAACTAACCCACCATAAACCACGTTTTTTGAGGTCTCATTCCCTTCGTATTGCACCGAATAGAAGAGCAATCGATTGAACTCTTCCACCACTGGAATCACCGCTTTACGGCTTGTTGATGTCCAGCATCCGAAGATGGCCGCAGTCCCACCGGAGAGCAGTTCCCGGGCTCGCTTCGGAAACAGATCGTCTCGCGAACGTGGATCGGGAGCAGATGCCTCGATCTGGCGGCCGAGCAAGCCGCCAGCGGCGTTGATCTGTTCGATGGCAAAGAGTTCGACGTCTCGAAGGGATGTCTCGCTGATAGCCATCGTGCCCGTCTGCGAATGGAGCAGGCCAATTTTGATCGGCTGCCCCTTGGCGGGCACGCCGCTGGTGCAACCGGCGAAGATTATCGGGGCAAGCCCCTGCGCAGCGGCCAGCGTGGCCGCAACGCCGCTGCGTCGCACAAACTCTCGGCGCGATTGGCTGGTTGCCAGAGGCGAGTGCCGACGGGGAGTTTTTTTATTTTCGTGGGAAACGTCGCGAGGCATGGCTCACTCCTCAACCATGTGCTTGTAGAGCGCCTCAAAGGGCTGCGAGGAAACGCTCACTTCGCCGCGAAATGGATTGTCCATTGCAGCGATCAGGAAAATCATCGTACCGAGATATGCAGAGAGGAGGCCGCCAAGCGCCATGTGGGTCAGAAATTTCATGTCAAACAGCCATACCATCGCGATATTGATGACGGCCCCAAGGATGACGACATACCACATCACGCTGGGAATACAGGTGCTCACCGAGAAGAGTCGCATGCGACGGTATTCCAGAAAGGAGTTGAACTGCCGTAGTGACTCGGCGTGGAGAATTTCTTCCACGCGAGTCTGGGGTGTAAAGTCGAGCAACTTCTCTTGGAAAGCCTGTGCCCGAATCGTGCCCTCCACGGGAGTGATGCCCTGTCGCTGTAACGGCCACGCATACTTAATGACATATCGGGTGTAGTCCCTGAGAAGCCACTGAAGATTTTGCCCGTAGGGATCGGGGTAGCGAGAGACGTCTTCGTAGAGGGCAGAGAGCGCTGCTGCTTCCCGTGTGACATTGGTCCCTGTTTCGGATGCATTTTGATAGGCGCTCACAGCGATCAGGCCGAGTAGCAGTCCGTAAAAGACACAGAAGCAGGAGAGCACATAGCCCACCACATCGTTGGCACCCTTGGTGTGTTTGACGAACTGTCGCAGGATAGGCCGCAGCAGAAGCGCACCGATCCAGTAAAATCCCACAAAGAAGGCGATCATGAGGATCGCGAAAATGTGCGTTGGAAGTTCGTAAACCGAGTAAAACATAATTATTTTTCACGCATTCTCGGAATCGAACCTCGAGCAATACTCCGAAGATCGAAGAATGTAGCAGTCGCCGTACCTTACTGCACCTCTTCACCGTCCAACGTGTAAATCGCAAGATGGTTGCCATCTGGGCCACGGAGTTCTTCGAGACGAAAGATGCCCTGTACGGCAACGGGACGAATCGAGAAATTCGCAGTTTTGCCTGGAATCATTCGCACAACAATGCAGTCATAAATCGCCGCGCCAGGGCCAAAGCAGCACTCCATATTATCTCGCACCAGCACAAATTGCTTGAGGCCAGCCTGCTGAAAGCTCGGCAGAATGTATCCGCGGATGCGGATGCGTTTGTGCTCCAAGCGTGTCACGCGATCGGGCAAAAGACTGCGGGTGAAGGGATCTCCCTTTTCAATTCCGAACTTGATGTCATCAAATGTGATCTCTCGTGGTCGTTCCGAGGAAGCAGCCGGAGTCGGTTGCGTCGACACTGGTGCCGGCTGCGACAAGGGGGCTTCGGTGGTTCCCTTTGCAGGCGCCGCCCTCTGCTCGCAGCCGGTGGCTCCGCAGAGAATCCAGGCCACGCACGCATATTTCCATCGATGACTATCGCGCAACAGCATCCTCCAAATGGTAGAGCACGCCTCCATCGAGCGCTGGGGCACCTGTTGGGCGCACGACAAATCGCCCAGCAATCTTCGTGAGCCGTGGCGTGAAGCTGATCCCCTTTGTGTCTCGCAACTGCACCAACACGCGATCGGTGATTTTGGGATTGCCGCCAAAGCAACAGTCGCCCTGATCTCGCACCAGCAAAAACTGCGAGATCCCGTGCTGTTTACTGCCTGGGTAGATGTAGCCTTTCAGGAGGACTTGGCGACCATTCATCGCCAAGGCGGCGTCGGGCACGGCGGTGGGTGGATCACCCTCGAGCGGTTGGAGCATCGTGTAGTGCAGTCGCTGGAAACCTTCCGGCAACTCCGCCGCATAGACGCTGGATAAATAGACAAGCCCCGCCACGAACATGATGGCTGAAAAAACCATCGCAGCAGCCACCAGTGGTTTGCCTGTGAGTTCATCGGGACGCGACACGATGTCTCGCCACGCAACGAATCCCAACACCATGCCCAGCACCGGGACAACGACCAGCCACCAATCCAGAAACACCAGCGGCGACACCAACGCCATGACGAGGCTCGCAATCGATACCCCCCCCAGCGCGCGGTAACGGTCGGTCTGTTCTTCACCGCTCTTTTCTTTTGCAACAGCGTGCGCAACAGGCAGTGGCGATGATTCAAAGAGACCCGTGGACATGATTTCAACTGCTCGTTGCTGCATCGCAGTGCTGAGCCATGCGTGCAGGCTCAGCACGAATAGTTTTATTTTTCGGCTGCACCCGAACGAAAAGCTGATCGCGAGAAAAAGCCAACTAGGAGCACAACGGCTCCCCACACGCCCCACTTCCAAAAGATCACCCAACTTTTCGAGTCCGTCTTCCCATCGGCCACAGGCACCCGCGAGGGGTCGACCCCGTCCCGATCATCGGTCGCTTCTTCGTCGGCCAGCACAGGCGAGATTCTGGCTGCCAAGGCCGTGTCCTCAGGGGCTGCCTCGTTCGACACTGTCGCTCCTGCGGAATGACTGAGAGTCGCAGGGGAGGGCTGTCCGCCAGACTCGTCTTCTGCGTCCCCAGAAGGCTGCTTGGGCGAAGGTGCCCCTGCAAATCCTGCCAACGTGGCTGCGCGACGCACCGCCTCTGGATCGATCTTCTCGAGTTTTTCAAGGGCCACAGCGGCTTCCGGCAGAGGGCAGGCCTTGAGATAGTTGACCACTGGCTCCCGCACAAAGATGTTATCGGCATCGGCCTTTACAAAGAGGTCCGACAGGGTGTCGATGACCGACCAATCTCCCCAACGAGCCAAATCTGCGATCACAAGATCTGCGAGCTTCGGCTCCTTGAGCAACAGTCGCAGGGATTGAAGCACGCGAGCACGGGGCACGGAATCTGATTCCTCACCCAAAAATCGTAAGGCCATCACGGCCGCGTAGGTTTCAGTAAAAGGCACGTCGCGACCCCGGCGATCCAAAAAAAGCCCGTCGATGAGATCGAGGCCATCGGCGCCCCGCAGTGTCACGGAGCAGGCGATCAACGCATCGAGTCCGGATCGTAATTCGGCCTGATCCCGTATCGCAGCTGAATCATCGTCTGAGTCGGCTCCGCTCGCTGACGGAGTTTTTGGTGTCTCGCCGCCGATGAGAATTGTTTCGATTCGTGCCGCATCCGCCTTGGTGCCACAGACGCCCAGCATCGTGGCGTAAAGCCTGCGGCGGCTGCCCTGAATCTTCGGGTTTTCGATCCACTCCAGCAACTGCGTCGGATCCATCCGGCTTTCGAGGTTGCGGACATCGGCGTAGGGCGCCACTGCGAATTCGTCGTAAGCGTCGCGGGCCAGCGTTTCGTCTGGGCTCTCTAGATACTGCTGAAAAAACGCCAGCCTGTCGGCGCCCTTCTCCGGCAGGTCCGCCAGTTTCTTGAGATACGCCACGGCTTGTTGACTGATCGGAATCGGGCTCGACCAGATCAGGTTGGGCGGCTCGATGCCCATCAAGAGAAAGAGCGTGCCGATCGGCTTCTCTTCCAAGAGGATTGTTTCGATCGGCTTGGCATCGCCCCCGAGGAACCCGGCTTCCTGAACCAAATCAGATCCCTTGAGCACTTCCACAACCGCAAATTTTCCCTTGGGCAGCGGCCCTTCGGCTCGCGGCGCGAGGGAGCCGGAGGTCGGCGGCTCAACCAATCTGGCCAGAACGGCCGCCTGGCTCTGCGCTATTTCCTGAGCGAATGTCAGCGATACAGCCGAGCAGAACGGGCAGCCGCGAGCCGCTGGCGCATCGCCGCAGATCGCTGCGATCACGACGAGAGCAGACGCTACGATTCGGGTGGGCTTAGATGAGCTTGGCATCCCGGCATTCTAGTGGCGCAGGCCTCGAGACCGCGAATGGCAGTGCAAAAATACCGGTTCTACCCGGGGCCTTGCAACCATCTGGCGACATCGGTGCGGTAGGCGGCAATGGCCGGCAGGAGGGCCGCAACGATGGCCAGCACGATCAAAAACGGTACCAGCAAGGCTTCGGCTGGCGAGGCAGAAAACACGCTGGCCGACACGCCCGCATGGATCGTAATCCACGGACCAACGCCGCCCACAAGCAGGTGCCCAAGCACCCATCCTGCCACACCGCCGCCCACGGCCAAGAGCACAGCCTCGATGAGCACGGTGGTGAGCACGTGGAATCGCCGCGCCCCAAGGGCCCTCATGATGGCCACGTCGCGGCTGCGTTCCAGCGATGAGCCGACCATGCTCACGAGGATTCCAATGGCAGACACAACCACAACCATCGCCGTGACAAAAAGGAGCAGGAGCTCTAACGGTCGCACGAAGAGGTCGAGCAACTGCCTGATTTCTGCAATCGGCAAGGCTGCCTGCGCGTCGTTACCTTCGTTGATCGCTGTGCGCAGGCCCATCGCCGTGAGTTCTGCTGGAAGGCCAGGCAGGGATGCTGTCGCGAGTAAAATGGCCGTGACTTCCCGCTGAGCTTCCGGCAGCGGTTCGTGGCGTGCATCGTGATCGTAACGGGTCGCCGGGGCGGCGGCCGCAGGATCGGCTGCGTTTTCGAGCGTGGCATGGCCATCGCCTTCAACCGACTCCACTGGCTTGGCGTGGCCATCCTGCAAATAAAAGCCTTCCATATTCACAAACACACCACGGTCGATCGGTGTATTGGTTCGGGCCAGAATGCCTTTGACTGTGAACGGATCGTGCACCTTGCCATCATCGGCGCCGTGCGTTGGAGCAAATGGATCGCCCACCTTCAGCCCCGTTTGAGCCGCGACCGTCGCCCCCAGCACGCCATCAAAAAACTCACTGTCTTGCAGGTTGCCGCCGCTCATAAAGAGAAACGGCTGGCCGTCACCGCTGGTGAGACGATCGAACATCGCCGCATTCGTGCCCACGACGCGGAAGCCGCGAAAGTAGTCTCCCATGCAGATCGGTACAGCTGTCTGCGTGCTTGCGGCAAACCGGCCATCAACGCCGTCAGATCTCTTGCTGGCAGGTAGAAATGCCTGGTACACCGGCCACGGAATATTTTCGATAGGTTTGCTGATGAAATAAACGCTGTTCAACACCAACTGGAGTGGACTGCCTTTCGCGCCGACAATCATGTTGTAGCCAAGACCAGAGCCAGACTCGAATGCTTTCTGTACCAAGCCACCTGTCACGAGCGTGGCCACTACCAAAGCAACGCCAAGCGCCAGCGACAGCGACGTGAGCGAGGATGTCAGCAACCGCTGACGAATATTGCGCCAGGCAATCCCCAAAAGGCTCATGCTCGTGCCTCTTTGACAGGGTGGATAGCGGCACGATTGAAATCTTCCAGACGCACGCGGCGCGGAAACTGCCCGGCAACTTCGGGTGCGTGCGTGACGACCACAAGCGCCACGCCTTGCTCGGTGCACGTGGTACGGAGCAGATCGATGACTTGCTGCTGATGCATCGCATCGATGCTGGCCGTCGGCTCATCTGCGAGAATCGCGCGAGGCCGATTTGCCAGCGAGCGTGCCACGGCCACACGCTGCTGCTGGCCGATGCTCAGGGCCGAGGGCTTATGGTGCAACCGATCTGCCAGACCAACCGCAGCCAGCAGCGCGGTGGCTCGGGCCTTGTTGGGCCTCGCAGAACCAAACGCCATTGCCACCAGCACGTTTTCAAGTGCCGTGAACCCTGGTAGTAGGTTGAACTGCTGAAAGACAAGCCCCAGCGTATCGGCTCGCACACGGTCGCGTCTGGCTTCGTCGAGCCTCGCCACATCCATTGAATCGATGATCACTTTGCCAGAGTCGGGTCGCATGATTCCCGAGATCACATTGAGGAGCGTCGATTTGCCGGAACCGCTTTGCCCTTCAAGTGCACAGTGCTCCCCCTGGGCTACGGCGAAGGATTCAATGTCTAAGACGTTCACCGTCTCACCGCCGGGCATCGCGAACGACTTGCGAACATTGAGGAGTTCAATCACCGGTGCTGGCATGGTGGGATTTCTAGCAAAAAAGTGAACGGACGTAAAAATCTGGGCCGTCGGGCCTTTGGGTGTCGCGAGGCGATTCTGGTGAAATGGGATTTCAAAATGCCGCAGCACCACCGACCTGGATGACCGCTGGCGGGCCACCAGTCTCAACCCCGGCATTGTAGCTGGCAAAGAGAACGGTGCGGCGGCCGATGTACCGCACAAATCCACCTCCCAGCACGGTACTGCTGGCAAATCGCGGGAGCGACGACCCATTGACGAGACCCTGAACAAAAATCTGAAAGTCGTCTGTGATCGGCTTGGTGAAAGAAAATTGGAGCGTCTCTTGATAGATGAGGCTGCCCGACTGTGGCCCGTTGGTCGATCCGAGGCCGATGTTCCACTCCAGTTCGATATCCCACGGAAGCGAGTTGGAGAAGAGCATCGCCACTCCAGGCTGCGTGCCCGATTGGAGTTGCGGACTGGCCCAGTCGGTCTGCACGTAGAGCTCAATCCCCGCGCCTGGCAGGATGTACTCGGGCTTCTCGCCCCAGAGGTGAACCTTGGCATCCAGAATCAACGGGGCGATGCCCACGAAAGCCTGTTGACCGTAGTTGGCTTGGGATGCGGTAAGGCCATTTGAAAAAAGCCGAAACTCAAATCGATCGGTAATGCCCAATCGCAGCAGATACTCCCAGTTCCATGACGCTGGCTGGCGAGGCCGACTCGCCCCCGTCCAGACCATCGGCGTCGTCTCCAGATAGATCCCGCCGCGGGGCAGCGTGTATGGACTATTCGGGAAATTGGCCGTGTCTGGGCCGGGATCGCGGATGTTTGTGGGCTCGTGCGACCGCCAGGAATCCACC
>Ga0194055_10001419_pt1 | contig 19573 bp, 23 predicted proteins | sample SepL449m_MetaG_FD_155482 | JGI IMG/M metagenome (GOLD analysis project Ga0194055, IMG submission 155482) | Anoxic zone freshwater microbial communities from boreal shield lake in IISD Experimental Lakes Area, Ontario, Canada - Sep2016-L442-9m | ecosystem: Environmental > Aquatic > Freshwater >...
GCCTACGATTTTATAAGGTTTGGCTAGAGGCTCTAAGGAATTTTGCAGTTTTTGCGAGAGTGAGCTTAGAGTTTTTGCATCTCGATCTAAGAGATTGGGTATTAAACAAAAAAAATTACTAGAGAGAGCTTGGGCAAAATAATACCAATCTTCTGGCTTTCCCAAAAATCCATGTAGGAATACTAATGGAGGAAGATGGTCTTGGCCAAAGGTCTCTATCTGCATCTATTTTTTTTAAATCTTTGCTGAGATGATTATATTTTTTAATGTTTTCTAATAGATCAAAACAAATTTTCAAGCCAAGCCGGTGGTCTGGGCATAGGCTGTTTCATGCGCTCTAGTATTAAATAAGCTGCTACATGAACAGTCACTAGATACAAAATTCCAGTGGCAGTTACTAGCAAGATAGTGCCTGCTTGCACCATCAAATTATTAGGCTGAGCCAGAATTCCCAGATTGAGAAAAACCCATTGAAGAAACTCAGTTACTTGGTTTACAATGTATCGCCAAAGATCTTCTCCGATAATTATGGAAAACAACCAAAACCGGAAGAAGAAACCCAAGATATAAAGCAGGGTACCTAAAAAGATAGAAAATATCCAATTAGCCCCTCTGCGCCAGCAGAAACCCAATTGCACACCTATCAAGGCAAAGGGAATTGTAAAAATCACACTGCGTGGCGGGCCCATTAGTATAGACAAGAGCAATCCGGAAACCAATACAGACATCCAAGAAGCTCTAGCCCCGCATCTTAGGTAAAGTAGAGCAATTGGTAGTGGGAAAAGTACCCTCAAAAATGGACCAAACGGGAAATAGTAGTCAATCAGCCATAGTAGAGCGCAGGCACTGGACATGAAGGCAGTTTCCACCATGACCAGGGTTTTAGAAGGCATGGTTTGAGTTTGTTGACTTGCCGATTCAAATAATAGGTCTTCGTTATTGGCCATGCTCTGCTTGAATTTTCGTTAGAATACCATTGTAAGGTGAATCTTGACTATACTTAATCTTATATTGGGACTATGGCACAAGAGCAAAGAGCACAATGGGATCTCCCTCGTTTTTTGAAAACCCTAGTTGATTTTGATATCATCCCCTTTTTGTCCTGTCTAAAAAAGAAAAAGGAATATTCAAATTTGAATCACAATACTCTCTTTGATTTTACTAATGCCTCAAGTGAATCCAAAGATCTCTGGGGAGCTTTAGATGATGTGGTAATGGGCGGAGTCAGCAAAAGCCAAATTCTATTTAGCGAGAATTCTGCTATATTCACAGGTGAAGTTTCTACGGCTAATTCTGGTGGTTTTGCTTCAGTTCGCACTCGTAACTTGAATCCTCCTTGGGATCTCTCTGGCTATACTGGTATCCGATTAGAAATTAAAGGAGATGGCAAACGCTATAAATTTATCATTCGAGATCAAGATAAATGGGATGGTTTAGGTTATTGCTACTCTTTTAGCACCATCGATAATAGCTGGATAACGATTGATATTCCTTTTGCACAATTGATTCCGGTATTTAGAGCCAAAACCGTACCCGAGGCGGAGAAATTCAATAGTTCTAAGATAAGTTCCCTGCAGTTGATGCTCAGTAAATTTGAATATGATGGAGCTCTCAATCCACAATTTACAAACGGTAGATTCAATCTAGAAATTCGTAGTATTAACCCTTTTAAGAATTAATTCTATCCGCTAAAATTTTTACCACAGACACCGGTAGGTTTATCTGTAAAGCTTTTACGGCGTTGAGCTATGAAAGATTGTAAAGGTTCTTGTGTTCCAAATTTAAATTTGCGTATTCCCATTTGATTCAAATCATAGGCAAAAACAGTTAATTGATCAGCATTGGGATAAAGCCGTTCAAGACATTTTTCTGGAACTGGACCTTGATTAAAGGTTACAGACTCTAGACAACTTTTTCCTTGACTCATATTTTGAGAAAATTTTATAGCTGGGGCTAAAGAGACCAAAGAATTATTGACCACAAAAGCGAATATCAATCCACAGATTGAATAGTAAATCCATGATGGTTTATTTGGATAAGCTTGATAGAACAATGCCAACAATTGTATTATAGAGACAATAAATAAAACAGTAGTAGTTGTATATCTGGAAGTTCTTGCAAAATCCATTCCGCCCAAGGGAGCTCTCCCTTCTGCCGAAGCTAGAGCGGAAATCAATACATAAGTCCCTAAAGATATCCAAACCATAGATTGCTTAATTATTCTTTGATTATTTTGTTTTAAAATCAAAGCTACTAGAGTTAAAAACCCAAGGAAACTCACAATACCTAGAAATCTAGTTGAACTTCCAAAAGTTGATAAAGAAGCTCCAAGATATGTGAAGAAATAATTCACTGCCACTTTAGGATAACTCAAAATAAAAATACCATTATGATGATAAGGAGGCTGACGATACCCTAAAAAATATACATATATTGTCAGAAAATATACCCCAAACCAAGTCAGATAATAATATTTTTGAATCTTATTTGGCAAATTATTACAAAAAAGTATTAAAGATGGAAGTGCAGCTATCCAAAAAAACAAACCGCTACCAAAACTAAAAGCAGCAATTACAAGCGCTAGCAATGCTATAGCAAATCTAATTTTTAGTTTTCCCTGCCCATAGGACAAGTAAAATAAACATACAACAAACCACAAGATAGCGAAAGGTAATTCTGTTACACTCTCAAGCAAACCTTCATATTGAATAATTGAAAACAGTAAAAATCCACTGAGGATGTTTCCAATATGAATCTTTTTCCAGTCATTATTGTTCTGCTTAGATGCCAGATAACAAATAAGAGTAAATGTTATGATAGTTAGAAAAATAATTATAAATATCGAAATTTTAGTATTCCAGTTAAACCAAAAAGCTAACGGTATAGTAAAAAAAATAAGCGGCAAGAATTGTCTATGTTCTTGATGTAAAGAGTAATACCAAAAATCTTGTATTGAAGCGTTACCCAATGCTATTTTTTTAAATAATGGTAAATTACAATATTGTTCCCAATATGGGATATTAATGCCATATAGAACAATAAACCAAACCAGAAGTAAAATAGGAATGGAATATCCTATAAGTATAAATATCCTAGAAATGCTACTGTTGCTTGACATCATCCAAACGCCTTTAGTTTATTTAATTAAAATTTTGACTACTCTACCATTAAAGTCCATTTTCTGCTAGCCATTCTAAAAATATACTGTTGAGTAGGGAAGGACTTTCATCATGGGGGCAATGTCCCATTTTTTCTAGAGCAATCAGTCTGATTTGTGGCATTGACTCGAGCAATCGAATGGCTTGATTAAAAGGAACTATTCGATCCTCCTTGCCCCAGATAAAAAGAATAGGAGAGGTAATTTTCTTTAATAATTGAGTTACTGGTGGAGCAAAGTTGGACCCGCCGGCATAATGGACCAGTGCCAGAAATGCTTTATCTGAGCCAGGCTCTTGAGCCGCCTTGGCAAACATTTCCACTAATTCATCATCAACATTGGATTGATCAAAGTAAGCTAATTTAGTGATACTTTTGATGGTGCTACTGCGGCGCACAAAATAAAACAAAGGCCGCAATAGCAGAGAATTAGCTACCAAATTTTCCAAAATTCGCAAAACTGGAAAAATAAAAGAAGGAATCTGTTTGCTGCGATTTCCCACATCGGGTACATTTAAGACTATTACTCCATATACAATTGAAGGATGTTTTGCTGCTACAGATAGAGAAACTAATGAGCCTAGAGAATTGCCAATTAAGACAATTGGGCTGCGGATAAAATTTTGGCAAAAGTCATATAATTGCTCTTGCCACAGTGCAATTTGATATTGTGTAAATACCTTGCTAGAAGAGCCAAAACCCAGTAAATCAACTGCATACACCCAATGATTTTGAGCCAATGTTGAAATATTGTGACGCCAATGCCCTACATTTGCGCCAAAACCATGAACCAAGACAATAGCTGTTTCACTACAATTGTCCAGATTCTCTGGTTGCTGAAAAAGGTAATGGATTCGCCATCCTCGCCAATACCAATCTCTTTGTGATGTCATAATTTTTTTGTTAATTCATAGTTAAATCATAATATGGAACCAATACCTATCCCTCCAAAACCCGGCCAAGAATCTGTATGGGACTATCCAAGACCTGCTCGTTGGGAAAATAGCAATAAGCAAATCAAGATAATCTGCAATGGTATTATCCTGGCTTCTAGCAATCAAGCCAAAAGAGTTATAGAAACTAGTCATCCTCCGACTTACTACATTCCTTCTCAGGATATTCAAATGCAATATCTGGTGGCAACTTCTAAAAAATCTTGGTGTGAATGGAAGGGAAAAAGCAGTTATTATGATGTCTCAATTGGGGAAAAATACATACCTTCTGCTGCTTGGAGCTATAGTGAACCAACTTTAGAATTTAGCCATCTCAAAAATCACTACAGTTTTTATGCAGGCTTGATGGATCATTGTTATATTGATGGTGAACTAGTTATCCCACAACCTGGGGATTTCTATGGCGGTTGGATTACTTCTGATATTGTAGGCCCTTTTAAAGGAGAAAGTGGTACTTTTGGTTGGTAGTAGAATTAAAAAAATCTACCCATCCAAGGGATATATGAAAGTGAGTAAACATGCCTCAATGCTACCATCAAAATTCTAGATCATTGACGCAAATTATTTAGTGTTTTTCCTGTTTTTTCTAAGATTACATAAGCATATATATTAATGGAAGAGTATCCCATAATTTCTTGAGCCCATTTATTAATAGGTATTTGCCGATCTTGGTAGCTAACTGTATTAGAGTCTACAAGAATAGCTACTTTATCTGGATGTTTTTTGAGATAGAGCCTATCTCCTATTAGGATTTTTCCCATACTTATTAGTTCACGAACCTGGGGTTTTTTATATTTGGAAGTTTCTTTTGATTGAATGCCATATTGAGTCATCATTTTTTCGGTGGGTTCAATGGCATATTTATCGATTAATTCAAATATTTTTTTTGCCCTTTGATCAAGAAAATATTTAAATGAAAAATTATACTTAGAATCCGATATTATATCGCAAGGAATAAGATGAGAAGATAAACACTCAGGTAAATTAGAATTAATTCTTGCTAACTCAGCAAGATAATAAGTTGGTGGTTTTTTGCCTATTTTTATATTAGTTATTTTTGGTATAAGAGTTCTGTTTACTACACAATCTACTAAGTGTTCTGTTTCAGAAGTATCAAATTTAGAGGAGCTATTGTTGATAAAAGCGCGGGGATAGATATGATGATCTTCTAATTGCATAGATGTTTTGATTGCTTGGCTACTGTTCCAATCTTTAGTTCCTTTTGCTTCATAGGCAATTAAATTAAAAATGCCACGATATATGGCACTGGCTTTTTTTGTATAACCAAATAAATCTTCAGATTCAACTATCTTTGAGCGTAATTTTTTAAAATAAGAAGATGGTATCTTATTTCCTTTTACAATGCCTTTTAATATGCCACAGTCCATGACAATTTCTTCATTAGAAGAACCACTATATCTGTTAGAAAATACTGAAGACCAATACCAATATTCTATGAATTCTCTCTGAGATTCATTCATATTTTCAATTTGTTTAATTTCTTTTAAATACATAATCAAGGGAATGATCATATTTTCTGATGACATCCAGCTTTGCGAAACGATAAAATGATTATCGATTAAATATTTCAAGCTTCTGTTGTAAAGATCGCAAACAGATTGCCAATATGTTTCAAAATCCTTTGCTTCTAGATTTTTTAGGATATATTGTTTTTCAATAGAAGCAGAACCATCATCTTCTTGACTACTAATAATATATGCTATTGCTCTAATTAAAATCTCACGATTTAATTTGAAATCAATTTTACTTTCAAATTCTTCAATTTCTTTTCTCAAATTGAATCCATTATAGAGTTTGGCTGCTAAAATATCAGTAAAATTGAGTTGAATGCCCTTACTGTTGCTACGTTCAAAGAAAGTACAAAACTTGGCTAGATCCATATCTAATAAGTAATAGGAAACCATCTTTGATTGCTTATAGAGATCCAAGATTTTTTTTACAGTTTGCCTGTAAAGTTTTTCATTTGCTTTAATAAATGCTTTATCTGAATCCTTAAGAATTGTTTTTCCATGCATTGAATTAGCAAAATTTGAGTTTAGATCTTCATCTTCTAAACTTTTAGTTTCATAATGATAAACATCAGATAATTTTATGGAAATAGCATTTGCATCTTCCTCGCTCTGAACAGTAGCGAATAAATCTTCTAAACTAGGTTTACTATTTATGACAGATTCAACATCTAAATCTTCTTTAAGTATGATGTAAATACTATCAATACCAGTAATTGCCCTGTAAAGAGAAGTGATTCTTTGCTGGCCATCCAAGACAATGCGAAGATCGTTTACTTGAGTGTTTGTTTTGATTTGCTCTTCTGTGTAATGATGTATTTTTAAAGATTTATTACTATCTTTTCCTTTGCGAGGTCTTTTATCAATTTCGCGCAAAGTCAAACTAAAAGAGGGTTTACCATAGATAATAGTACCAATAAAAATATCTTTTATAAGTGAATCAAACAGATCATATGTCTGTCCTAGTTCCCATCTAAAATCTCGCTGAAATTCTGGCAACATAATTCCTAGACTATCTATGTCTTTGATAATGTCCAGAAGAGATTGTGTCCGGCTTTCTATTTCACTCATATAATATAAAATTTTTATACAGGGGTAACTGGACCTAATCCAAACAGTAAGTCCTTTTATATTATATATTTTAGTGGTATATCTTTTCTTGCCAGCAGTAATCTAATAATATGGAGCTACTAATGTCTAAAGTATTTAAGCAAACCTCTATTGCACTAATATCTGCAGTAAGTCTATTGACCATTTCTAACGCTAGCTGGGCTGCTAAGTTTACTTTTGATCTCAATAATAGTGGTTTTAATGGATATTTGAGATTTACTTCCTCTCCACTTACTGGTATTGGAGCAGAAACTGCTAACCTCAATCAACTGCCAAATGCACAGTTCTCGCCTTACCTCTATTTTAGTGGTCCAAGAACTTATCGACTGACTGATAATCCAGTCTTTGACTTTAAAGATGGACAACTAGTGGCAATTCGCGCATCTTACTATTTAAGTGAACCTCCTCGGCATGATAAGTATTCATCAACTGAGATATTTGGTGGCTTAGATTTAAAAGCAATAACCTGGGTTGAGAATGTTACATCCATAACGACTTCAAACGCTGGCCCTGGTAGTCCTTTTTATTTCCCACCTCAATATAGATACAATACTACAAACGGAACAATATCTTTTCAAACCCTTGAACCCATTGGTTCAAATCCAGTGCCAGAGCCTTCAACTGTCTTGGGTGTAGCTTTGGGAGTTGCTGGTATTATGGGCCTTAGACCTAGATTTAGGTAGTAATCTGTTTTAAAAATTTTTATAACAATAATGTCTAAAATATTTAGGCCAACTAGCATCGCAATAGTGTCTTTAGTGGGTTTATTGAGTCTTTCTAGAGCTACTCATGCTGCTAGTTTTACTTTTCATCTCGATGGCATATTAGCGCAAGGAAGCCTGAAGTTTACATCTTCTTCGCTAACTGAAGTTGGACTTGAAACTATTGGACTCAATCAAATCCCGGATGCAAAATATTCATTCAATGTTAGTAGCTTCTACAGTATACAGAGTAGCTCAACATCATTTACGTTTTTAAATGGACAATTAAATGGAGTGATAGTAAGTTACTCCTCACCAAAGTATCCGATAAATTCACAAGGAAATCCAATTGGTTGGTTAACTTATTACTTATATTTGACTGGCAATAATTGGAAACTCACCAAATGGTCTTCTGCAACTGGCAATACTACTACCCAAACAGGAGCAATATCTTTTCAAACTCTTGAACCCATTGGTTCAAATCTAGTGCCAGAGCCTTCAACTGTCTTGGGTGTAGCTTTGGGAGTTGCTGGTATTATGGGCCTTAGACCTAGATTTAGGTAATAATTAATGTCAAAAATATTTAACCAAACATCTATCGCACTATTATCCGTAGTAAGTTTACTAGGTATCTCTAACACTAGCCAAGCTGCTAAGTTCGCTTTTTCTCTCAATGATAGTCCTGGCTATCGGGGAACACTAGAATTTATTAATTCTCAATTAACTGGAATAGGAACAGAGACTCTCAAACTCTACCAACTTCCAGATTCAAACCCCTATGTCAAGCCAAATCCATATTATTCTTTCAACCTTTCAGATTCTTATAAACTTACTAATGAGCCAGTGTTTGATTTTTATAATGGATATTTAACTGGAGTGCATGCCAACTACAATTATGATCAGATGACTTCTCCAGGTCAATGTGGATGCGCTTACAATGCTATCTTTAATTTGCTTGGGAGCAGTTGGCAAAACAAATATGAATATCATACTTTTAATCCTCCTAGTAACAGCTCAGGTGAAAAATTTGGAGCAATATCTTTTGAGACTATTGAACCAATTAGCCCTGCTTCCGTACCTGAACCCTCGACATCTTTGGCTGTAGCTTTAGGGATTGCTGGTATTTTGGGCTTTAGACATAGATTTAGTAAATAACTATTTATAAATTATTTAAATTTTTTTTAACTTTTATTACCCCAACATAACTCTTATGGGGTAATTTTTTGTTTTTAGCCCTTATAATTAATTATTTTTTAATATTTACCAAGGCAATTCATTTTGAGCACTATTTTATTGGTACAAAATATCTTATTGTACTTTATTGAAAAAAAATAATATTTTAATCCTTGAATACCTCAAAAACCTTGCTTGAAATAACACAGCAGATAAGCTTTAACCTTTTCTTAACCTTTATTCTACTTATTTATACATGTAAAATGTCTAAAATGTACATGAACTATCGTTTTATTTGGTTAACTGAAAATTTACATATATTTTTTTTTAACTGTAAAAATCGTCACTTAATTTGCTAAGATAATTTTGACTTGATAGAAAGTCATGCAAGTACTAAGAGTTAACTCAATCGGAGAACGAAATGACAAAGACAGTAATTGGTCTATTTGATGATCGCAAAGAAGGCGAAAGAGCCTACGCTGCTCTTCGCAACGAAGGATACGCCCAAGCAGATCTCGACATTTTAACCAACGATGATCAAGATGATGTACCCAAGTTAGCTAACCTACGTAAAAACATTCCTTCCCCCGATTCAGATGTATATCTTGAAGGTGTACGTCAAGGTGGAACAATCATTACCGCTAGTGTTGCAGATAGTTCAGTTGGCAGAGCTACTGAAATTCTGTCCAACTTCAATATTGTCAATATTGCCAAGCGCGCTGAAGAGCTCAGAAAAGTTGATACTAAACTAGAGTTAAGAGATGCAGCCAAGCATGATGATGTAATTGACGTTATCGAAGAGGAATTACAAGTAGGCAAAGAGCAAGTAGAGCGCGGTCGCCTTCGCATTTATAACGTTGTTACTGAGCGTGAAGTTTCTCAAGATGTTTCCCTACGTGATGAAACAATTAGAGTTAAACGCCGCCCAATCAACCGCGAAGTTGCCATCACTCCAGATCTATTCCAAGCACGTTCCTTTGAAATGGTTGAAGTTGATGAAATTGCTAAAGTTTCCAAAACAGCGCGTGTTGTTGAAGAAGTATACCTAGGCAAAGAAGTTGTTGATAAAATCGAAACTATCAAGGAAACTCTACGCCGTCAAGATGTTGAAATTGAAGAAATTCCAACAGCGCGTTCTTTCCAAGATTATGATACCGATTTTCGTGGCTTCTACGACAAACACTTGACCAATAGCGGTGTTTCCTATGATGGTTTGAAACCAGCATTTAACTTCGGTTATTCTTTGGCTACTCGTGAACCATTCCGTAGCAGCCCTTGGTCTGCAGTTGAAGCTGATTCACGTCGTATCTGGGAAGATAAAAATCCTGGAACTTGGGATCAAAATGCTGCAGTGATCAAATACGCTTGGGAAAGAGTTCGTAGTGCTCACTAATAGCATTACTGATTAAGTATACTAGGGCCATTTGGATGATGGACTTTTTGTCTATCATCCATTTTTGTTCAATTTAGTAGAATATATAGTTCTAGTGTTATTAATAATTTAAGGTATTCAAATTATGCAGATAAATTCTATTGTCCACGGAGATAACAAAGTAGGGAGAGTTGTTGGATTTGAAGGAGAAAATGTTGTAGTTAATTTTGACGATGGCTCCAGTAGCGTATTGTCCGTTGATAAATTAATTCTGCAACCTGATGGAACTTATAATATCTCCAGCATAGTAAAACGAATAGAAATAACCGACCAGCAAGAAATGGTCATCCCTGTTGTTCAGGAAGAATTGACCGTAATCAAGGAAAAAATAGAGCGTGCTAAAGTTCTCATTAACAAGAGAATTGAAACTAGAGATGAAGTTGTCAATACTCCCACTACAACCGAAGAAGTTGTTGTTGAACATATTCCAATTGAGCGAATCATAGAAGATCAAGTTCCTGAAATTAGAGAAGAAGATGGAGTATTAATTATTCCCATTATTGAAGAGATTACTGTGGTAGAAAAACGGCTTTTCCTTAAAGAAGAAGTACGTATTTCCAAACGACACAAAACCTCTGATTCTTCACAAACAGTAACCTTGCGTAAAGAGATAGTTGATATTGCAAGAACTGAAATTAATCAACCAATAGATCAATAAATAAGGTACAGAAATACCATGAAAATTTCATCTAAAGCAGGTTTAGTCGGTTTTTTATTAGCTCTTTCTTCTTTAAATATTACTAAAGCTGATGCTAAAAGAGAAAATCTAACTACTGAATCAACTCATATTAGTGTTGAATCTCGTTTGAGTAAGATTTCCAAAAATATTAAAGAGCAGGAAAATCAAGCAATGATTGCCAATCAATCTAATGAGATCTTATTGGCTGCAGCTTTTTTAAACCACTCTCCCAGTTTTCGTAACAACACTCATGGATGGATCAACGGCGTTAAAGGTTGGATTAACCATGGCAGCTTTGCTAATAAATCTGGAGGTGGCGGCAGTTTTATCAATCGTAGGTAGCCTTAGCTTGGAAGTAAATTTTTGCTAGAGAGCCACTGCCTGTTATAGAGCTTTGATTGGTAACGAGAACCACCATCACAAAGAACTGTAACAATAGTATGACCAGGGCCCATCTGCTTGGCAAGATTAACTGCTGCTGCTACGTTGATCCCCACTGAACCACCCATAAACAGTCCATCTTTTTGCAAGAGCTGATAGACTACTGCGATAGCCTGGGGATCATCAATTTGCAAAGCATCATCAATGGGTACATTTTCCATATTGGCAGTGATTCTACTATTGCCAATTCCCTCAGTAATAGAGCTACCTTCAATCTTAATTTCTCCGGTTTTAATATAGCTATAGAGCCCACTACCTAGAGGATCAGCGACTACACATTTAATATTGGGATTTTTCTCTTTAAGATAAAGAGCAACTCCAGCATAGGTTCCACCAGTACCTGTAGAAGCTACCCAGCCATCAACCTTACCTTCAGTCTGCTCCCATATTTCAGGCCCCGTTGTTTCATAGTGGGACTGCCGGTTAGCTAGATTGTCAAATTGATTTGCCCAGATGGCATTTTCAGTCTCTTGGGCAATTCGGCCAGATAATTTGACATAGTTATTAGGATCTCGATAAGGAACAGCAGGCACAGTCAAAACCTCAGCGCCAAGAATTCTCAGAGTGTCTATTTTCTCTTGAGATTGGGTCTCAGGAATCACTATCAAGCAGCGGTAACCCTTCGCATTGCAAATATGAGCAAGCCCAATTCCAGTATTGCCAGCAGTCCCTTCTACCACCGTGCCACCTGGCTTGAGTATTCCTTTTCTTTCAGCATCTTCAATGATATAGAGCGCGGCTCGGTCCTTGACTGAACCACCAGGATTGAGAAACTCCGCTTTACCTAAAATTTCACAACCTGTTTCTTTGGAAAAACTTTTGAGCCGAATTAAAGGAGTTCGACCAATTGCACTAACAAAGCCATCTTTGATATCCATAATTTATTAAACTATAAACAAATAAATTAATAGGGGTGAGCTCATTAAGCCCACCCCAAGTCTAAATAGAGCCCTAGGCTACTTATTGGGTTGAGGGGTTATACGAAGATAAGGCTTGACTTCATCAACTCCTTTGGGAAATTTAACCCTAGCTTCTTCAGTAGAGATCGAGGGAACAACCACACAATCACCACCATCTTGCCAGTTAGCAGGAGTAGCTACGCTGTGGTTATCGGTCAGCTGCAGAGAATCGATTACTCTGAGAATCTCAGGAAAATTTCTACCAGTACTAGCTGGATAGGTGATTGTCAGGCGGATTTTTTTGTTGGGATCGATTACAAATACTGAGCGAACGGTCAAATTGTTGAGAGAATTGGGATGAATCATACCATAGAGATCAGAAACCACTCGGTCTTCATCGGCAATGATAGGATAGTTGACCGTGGTTTTTTGAGTCTCATTGATATCAGTAATCCATCCTTTGTGTGAATTGACTCCATCAACACTCAAGGCAATAACCTTGACGTTTCTCTTGTCAAATTCAGATTTCAGAGAAGCTACAGTCCCCAGCTCTGTAGTACATACAGGGGTAAAATCTGCGGGATGGGAAAAAAGAACTACCCAGCTATCTCCAGCCCATTGATGAAAGGATATCTCTCCTTGCGAAGATTGTTGCGTAAAATCTGGTGCTATATCACCTAGTTGTAAAGCCATATTTTTTGTCCAATTGTCCTTGTTACTAAAGATTTATAATAACATCTCTGCTGTTTCTTGATTAGTCAGTGACTAAATCAGTTGCTTTTCTTTTTCTAAGATAAAAATTAATCGCTCATCATTTTTGGCTCTGGCAATTTTCAACCTCTGCTCTAGGCGATGGCGAATATTTTCTAGATGTTTTTTCTCGATGATATCTTTATCACCATGGTATAGAGATTGGCTAGGATCATTGATCTGTAAGTTTTTCCAGCATTGGTAAATATCCCCTTGATAAAACATGCGAGATACCCCAGCAAGCCTAATAATTTCTCGATTGCGATTGGATCCAATGGCTGAAGAACTATTTAAGTTTATTTCGTTACTTAAAGATTTGGTATAGTTTTTATCTTCTAATTCATAAAATTTGTGATATTTCATACTTTTAACAAGTTTTTTTAAAATTAAGTTACAAAAGCGTAGTTTAAGAATTGTTTAAGAAAATCAAGCATAGCTACATACTCCTAAGGATAACCTTGAAATAGCTTATTTTTTGTTACGCTTTCTCAACAAATTTTCTTTTCTTGTTAATTAGCTAGGAAGAACGTTGAAAATGGCTTCTTTTTGCTGCTGGTCGTAACCCCATCTTTCTATAAAGCTTTGATAATCGCCTACTCCTGTTTGGAGGGTCGTAGCGAGCTGGGCTATTTTTTCGCTAGATTGAGGCAACTTAAGTATATTTAATAAATTCAAGCTTCTTTGCTGGACCAAAGTAGAACCAGTCGCTTGCTCTAGATCGCCGTTGCCCTCGTGGATTGATTTTGTAGCGGTAGACATGGCTAAATTTTTTACCAAAAGCTCTGAGACTATAGCTGGAGATGAGCTCAAGGCCTTGATTATAGGTATAGATGGGCTATTGGCAAAATCATAATCAGTAGTCAAGTAGTTCACAAAAAATCCCCTAGCTCCATTTTCGCTAGCTACTAGCTCTGTAACAATCTCTTCTATTTGTAATTGGCTCAAAGAACCATTGGCAATCATGTTAAGTAAATCATCAGATCTTTCTAGTGCTTCTTCAAAGGATATAGTTTCACTCATTGTTTAACGTCCTAAATCATGTAAGTGATTGATTGAATCGGCGCAATCTTGCGTAAATTTTAGCAAGTCCTCTTTTTTGTTACTCTCTGGTGGAGGAATAATCTGACCTATTCTAATAGTCAAAGGAACCATAGAGGGAAAATTAGAACCTTTTTTTAATACTTTTTCAGTTCCCCAGAGACTCACTGGCAGAGCGCCAACTCCAGATTTCGCTGCAATTAGGGCCGCTCCCAATTTGGGATCATTGACCTTAGCATCATTTGTTCTAGTGCCTTCTAGAAAAATACCTACGGCCCAACCTTGCTCTAATGCTGCCATAGCAGATCTAATTGCCTGACGATCAGCGGAGGTTCTATTGACTGGATAGGCTCCATAGAGCTTAATCAAATTTTTTAATATTGGTATTTTGAAAAGTTCTTCTTTGGCCATATAGGCTACAGGGCGGCCTATTGCACTAGAGAGAATTAGAGGATCCAGGTTACTAGCATGGTTGCTCACTACTATAAAAGGTCCTTTGGCAGGAACATTTTCTACCCCGTAAATCTTGACCCTGAAATAGGTATGCAAAAGAGGGCTAACTAGGGACCATTTGAGTAGATGATATAGTAGTAAGCTGCTTTTGGGTTCACGTTCGCGATTAGCCAATTGTGTCATCAGGAGCTCTACCTAAAAAATTTTTTAAACCCTCAAAAAATCCAATAATATCGCCCCAAGAGATCTTAAGTAGTGAAAGTATACCAATTAAAATTAAACTATTGGCAATATAGACATTCTCTTTATAGAGTAACAATCCTACTAAAACAATGAAATATGGCGATAGGATCACGCTGATTTTTTCAACCACTTCTACTATTTCTGGTTGAGCTGTGATTAGATCTTCTGGATCACTAAATATTTCTTCTGAGGGACTATCTACAATTTCCTCAGGTTCTGTATCTTTGCGGTAACGACTGAACATGATTACTCCTTGGTTTGCTTTATCTTAATTACATTGGCATGGTATCATAAAGGCCATTCTCCTGACCCTAGCTCCCAGCGATGCCACAGACCTACCATTCCAAAATTTACGTTACATTGAGACCATCGGTGCTAGATCCTGCCGGTACTGCGGTGCGTTCAGGATTATTGCAGCTAGGCTATCCAAGCGTCGAACAAGTCAGAATAGGTAAGTATATTGAGCTGACCCTTGCTGCTGAGAATGAGCAAGAAGCAAGCGCTCAACTTGATCAAATTTGTCATGAATTATTAGCAAATACAGTCATTGAAAATTATCGTTTTGAGATTGTAGCCAAGGGGTAACAAAAGATGAAATTTGGCATCATCGTTTTTCCTGGCTCCAACTGTGATCGAGATGTTTTAACCGTCACGAAAGATATCTTAGGAGCCCCCAGTCGTCTAGTTTGGCATCAAGAAACAGATCTTTATGATCTAGATGTGATCGTAATTCCAGGTGGTTTTAGCTACGGAGATTACTTACGCTGCGGGGCAATTGCCCGTTTTTCTCCAGTAATGGCTTCTATAGTAGAGGCGGCCAAACAAGGAAAAATGGTTCTTGGAATATGTAATGGCTTTCAGATTTTAACCGAAGTGGGTTTGCTTCCAGGAGCCTTAATGAGAAACAAGAATCTGCACTTTATCTGTGAGCGAGTAAATCTCAAAGTAGAGAACAATACTTCTTCTTGGAGCCGTAATTATCAAAAAGATCAAGTGATTAGTTTACCTATTGCCCATGGTGAAGGCTGTTACTATAGCGATCCTGATACTCTCCAAAAACTTGAAGATCAAGGACAAGTTCTCTTTCGCTATTGCAGTAGTACAGGTGAAATCAAAGAAGAGGTCAACCCCAATGGTTCTCTTAACAATATTGCCGGCATCACTAATATAGAGGGCAATGTTCTTGGAATGATGCCACATCCTGAGCGCTCAGCCGATCCTCTTTTAGGGGGAGTACAAGGAAAAGCTTTATTTGAAAGTATTTTTAAGTGAATCAATTCAATGATATCGAGCAGCGCAAAGCAGAACATTTACGAATCTGTTTAGATGAAAATGTTCAGTTTCATCAGCAGACTAATGGTTTTGAGCATTACCATTTCACCCACTGCTGCCTACCAGAGTTGGATTTACAAGATATTAGTTTAGAAACCAGTTTTCTAGGCAAAAGGCTCTCAGCTCCAATACTAATCTCCTCTATGACTGGAGGAACTCAACAAGCCAAGCTAATTAATCATCGTTTAGCCGAGGTTGCTCAGAACTACGGTTTAGCTATGGGGGTAGGCTCTCAAAGGGCAGCTTTAGAACAACCAGAACTATCTGATACTTTTGAGGTTCGCTCTGTTGCCCCTGATATCTTACTATTTGCTAACTTGGGCGCAATTCAACTCAACTACAATTATTCTGTAGATCAATGTCTAGCGATAGTCGATTCGCTGGGGGCTGACGCTTTAGTACTACACCTTAATCCTCTACAAGAATGTATTCAAAGCCGAGGTGATACTAATTTCAAAGGGTTACTAAACAAAATTGAAAATCTCTGTCAAAATATAGCAATACCAGTAATTGCCAAGGAAGTAGGTAATGGTATTTCCGCCAAGATGGCAGAAAAACTTATTGCTGCTGGAGTTAGTGCAATTGATGTTGCAGGTGCTGGGGGAACATCTTGGGCGAAGGTAGAAAGCCAAAGGGCTGATAATAACCTTCAAAAACAACTAGGACTAAGCTTTACTGACTGGGGTATTCCTACTGCCCAATGTATTAAACAAATTCGTCAGCTCAATGGCGAGATCCCTTTGATTGCCTCGGGTGGATTGCGCAATGGACTAGAAGTATCCAAAGCTATAGCCCTGGGAGCAGACATAGCAGGTTTGGCTTTTCCTTTCCTGCAAGCTGCCAGAGATTCTCCTGAATCTCTAGATTTGCTAGTTAGGCTGATCCTAGCAGAGATGAAAACCGTTTTATTTTGTACTGGCAATGCCAATGTCTCTCAATTGAGAAGCTCTAATTCTCTTTATTATCTTTCTTGATCACATAATGGTTTTAAATCTATCGCGCTGCTCGTTGTCCATTTGAGTTTCTTGGTCAATTTTAACCTCACGTAGGTTAGTACCCATCAGGTTTGCTCCTACTAAATTGGCACCGCAAAGATTAGCTCTCCAGAGATTAGCCCTCCAGAGATTAGCACCCATAAGGTTAGTAAATTTAAGTATAGCCCCAACGATAATCGTTCCATTGAGATTAGCTCTATGAAAATTAGCTGTAATTAATTTTGCGCCTGTTAAGTTGGCACCTACAAAATTTCCACTAATTACATAAGCTCCAGATAGATCAGAGCCTCGCAAGGTAGCATTTCTTAAATTGGCATAGCTTAGGTTACTATAACTTAGATTACATTCGCTCAATTCAGCATTCCTTAAATCTGTACCAGTTAAGTTGGCCCGTCCAAGATTAGCTCCTTTGAGATTTGACTTGCCCAAAGAAGTAGTACTTAAATCCGTTTTGCTTAAATTGGCTAACTCGAGGTTAGCTTCTCGCAAATTAGCGCCATTGAGATTGCTACTACTTAAATTGCTTCCTTTAAGATTTGCTTTTGTCAGTGAAGCTTTCTCAAAACTAGCTCCATTTAAAATTGCATCTACTAAATCAGCATTAGTAAGATCGGCGTTATTTAAATTGGCATTAGTAAGATCACAACCTTTGAGAATGGCGCCATTTAGATCGGCGCTTTCTAAATTGGTATTGCTCAAATTGGCATTGGTCAGATCACAAGCAATCAAAGCTGAATTAGCCAGATTGAGCCCAGAGAGATTCAAATAGCTTAAATTATTACCACTGAGCTGGATACCGGTTAGATTGGTCTTTCCTAACTCAAGTCCTACTAAACTAGTATCAAGCAAGATAGCGCCACTAAGATCTGTATTGATAAGCTCCGTCTCAGCTAAATCCACTTGAATCAGTTTACTTTGAGAGAGATCTGCGTTATTCAAAACTGCCCTGACCATATTGACATTAGTTAAATTAGCACCACATAGATTAGCGCCTGATAGATTGGCGTCCCTAAAGTCAATTGTTCTACCTTCTATGGCTGTTAATTTAGCATCTCTCAAATCAGCCCGGCTGAAGTCGGCATTGTTCATACAGACCTGAGTTAGCTCGGCATTATTGAGCTTGGCCAAGCTAAAGTCAGTTTGGACAATATTGGCGTAGTAAAAAACAGCTCCACTGAGATCGCTTTGGCTCAAGTCGCTACCCATTAAATCTGTATTACTAAAATTGGCGCACTTGAGGTTACTGCCTGATAATTTGACGCCGCTAAGATTAAGACCAGTAAAATCAAAACCTTCTAAATTAAGATTACTAAGATCTATATCTAATAAAGATTTACTATTTAACTGCCGATTGGCCAAATGCCAAACTACAAGCCATTTGTGATCAAGCAGAGTATTTGAAGATATTTTTAATTTTCTAAAGTCAAGTTTACTTAGATCGCAGCCCCTTAAATCACAAGCATCGAGTTCTGCCCAGCTAAGGTCAGCATCATTGAGATTAGCCTTATTTAGATTGGCTTGGGTTAAATTGGCCCCGGCGAGGTTAACATTACTCAAATTTGCTCCGCTTAGGTTTGCTTTATTCAAATCGGAAAGACGTAAATCTGCCCAACTCAAATCACATCCACTCAAGTCTATGCCAATAAGATCTAAATTGATTGCACTATTGTCAATAAGGTATCTTGTTAAGACTTGCTTTGTATTAGCGTCTTTGAAGATCTTAATGAAATTAAATGCTGTCTGCCTGACTAATTCAGAATTATCTTCTAGTGCTAGGATTAGCAAATCGTAGCTGGCCGCTCCATAGGAATTAAAACTTTCAAGAACCTCTACTTTGTCGGATTCTTCTAACGCGTTGAATCTTTTCAGTAAGTCTCCATCTGTACCTATTTGAGGAATATTTTCATGCATCGTTACATAACGCAATATATTACTTTTATAATTAATTTCTATTTAAACAAATACTAAATCCAACTTAAACATTACCATTTTCTCTTGACTCAGGTATTAAATTTATTATATGCCAAGCCCTTTCAGCATTTCCTATGGGGAATATCTCAAGCACCGGCAATATATGAATAAGGTTTTGGAGGTTGCCAGCATAGCAAGTAAGCTTGGCGAGGTTCCCGTTGGCGCATTAATAGTTGATCATTTAGGCAATATCCTATCTATTAAAGGTAATTCTAAGCAGACCAGACAAGACCCTACAGCCCATGCCGAGATTTTAGCAATTCAAACAGCCTGTCATCAACTAGGCACTTGGCGATTGGATAAATGCACCATGTATGTGAACCTTGAGCCATGCCCCATGTGTGCAGGCGCTATCATCCAAGCTAGAGTTGGTCAGTTAGTCTATAGCCTTGATAATCCCAAAACTGGGAGCATACGCACTCTGATTAACTTACCTGATGGAGCATCTTCAAACCATCGACTCAAGGTTATTAGTGGAATTATGGAACTTGAAGCCCGAGAACAAATGCAATCTTGGTTTGAGCAAGCGCTGCGTGCAAATACCAAAAGCACCCCCAAGTAAATGGGAGTGCTTAAGAGAGAGTTATTTAATTTTATCCGTTGATAACGGGAGCTTGTTCGCCAGAAGCCAAATCAAGAGGGAAGTTGTGAGCGTTGCGCTCGTGCATTACTTCAAATCCGATATTAGCTCTGTTGAGTACATCAGCCCAGGTTCCAA
>Ga0194055_10001420_pt1 | contig 19557 bp, 12 predicted proteins | sample SepL449m_MetaG_FD_155482 | JGI IMG/M metagenome (GOLD analysis project Ga0194055, IMG submission 155482) | Anoxic zone freshwater microbial communities from boreal shield lake in IISD Experimental Lakes Area, Ontario, Canada - Sep2016-L442-9m | ecosystem: Environmental > Aquatic > Freshwater >...
GTTCCGATCGAGCACTCGGCGCGGTCGCCTCCGGAACAAACATCATGGGGTTTGGTTTTCAACTTCGGAATTCCACGGGCGAGACGATCGATTCGATCACCATCGGCTTCACGCAAGAGAACTGGCGCAGTTCGACGTCCATCGTGAACACTATCGCTGCCAGTTACGCAACTTCCGCAAGTGGTGCGACGAGCAGCAACTACCTCACGGCAAGCGGATTCACCACTGTCTCCGATTTGAACCTGGTAGGGCCTGCTCCCGTCGCGAGCAACGGTGCTCTCAACGGAAATGACGCCGCCAATCAAGTTTCTCGCTCAACGACAATCAGCGGGCTCACGTTCCTGGCTGGGGATGTGATGTACTTCCGCTGGCAAGATGTTAACGACGCTGGCAACGACGCTGGTCTCGCGATCGATAACTTTAACTTGTCGGTGACAACTACGGCAGTTCCCGAGCCAACTTCCCTGGCATTAGTGGGAATGGCTCTCGGTACTGGGGCTTGGGCTCGCTTCCGTCGACGCAGCCAAAACCGATAATCGCTCGGCCTTTCGATCTAGCGTCGCATTCTTCTGCGGTTCAACCACAACCCCAAAGCCGGCACCCAGTGCCGGCTTTTTTATTTGGATGCGAAAGCTCCTCGACATCCGAGTTTCTACGATGGAATGGAATACGTCGCCGATTGGCTGACGTCGCGGGCAGATAAACAGAAACCGGGTGCTAACGCACAACGGCTGATGCATCCGATCCGATCAGCCGGAACGCGTTAGCGTCCGCTTGCCGTCGTTGTTACACGGAATTATCTTGCCACCGATTATCTTGCTACCGCTCTATCGCGATCCCGCCGACGAACTCGCTGCTTCCGCGTTGTGATTGGCGTCGATGCCTAACAAATGCTTCTTGAAGAAGCCATCCCGCCGACGTTTACCATACGCGGAGGATCCAATGCCGTGGCCCCCGCCGGGGACAACGAGCAATTCAAAGTCCTTGTCCGCGCGGATCAAGGCATCCACGACCTGCATGGTCGACGCTGGATCGACATTCGTATCGAGTTCCCCAACGACCAGCATCAAGTCCCCTTGCAGGCGATGCGCATTGACGACATTCGAGTTGGATTCGTAGTGCTCCCCGATGGGCCAACCCATATAGAGCTCATTCCACCAAACTTTGTCCATGCGATTGTCATGGCAACCGCAATCGGCGACGGCTGCGTCATAAAAGTCCCCATGAAAGAGCACTGCGGCGAGCGCATTCTGTCCCCCTGCGGAACCTCCAAAGATACCGACACGCTCGATGTCCATCTCTGGAAATGTTTCAGCCGCGGCGCGGATCCACAGTTTGCGGTCAGGGAATCCACCGTCCGATAGATTGCGATAGCTCACGTCATGAAACGCTTTGCTTCGATTCGAGGTCCCCATACCGTCGATCTTGACCACCACGAAACCGAGTTCGGCCAGTCGATGAAGCTCCTGAAGTCCCGAATACGATTTGGGCACGAAGGAGTCTTGCGGCCCCGCGTAGATATCTTCGATCACAGGGAGTTTGGTACCAGGCGGGACATTCTTCGGTCGCACGAGGATGCCATGGATGTCGGTGATGCCATCTCGACCCTTGGCCACAAATCGTTCAGGACGCGAGGTTCCTTCCCATAATCCATCGGTGGAAGAGCGTTCTAACTCCATCACCAGTTCACCCGTCTCGGCATTCCTCAGTTCATGCACAGGGGGCAAATCCACACGCGAATAGGTATCGATCAACCACTCATTCGCCGGCGAGAACTGGGTTTGATGATCTCCGTCGCCACGGGTCAATTGGACCATGTGATCGCCATCGAAATCAACTCGGCATAGATGGCGATAATACGGATCTTGGTTCGGATCGATGCCACCGGCCAAGAACCAAATCTGACGCTTGGTACGATCGACTTTCTCCACCGATCGAACCACCCATGGGCCATGCGTGCATTGGTTCAACAGTCGTCCATCCTCTGCCGAGTAACGGTAGAGGTGGTACCATCCATCCCGTTCGCTTCCCCAAAGAACTTCCTTGGAATCGTCGAAGAATTCTCGGTAGGCCTTGGCGGCGTAATCGATGTAAGTCGCACTCGTTTCGTCGATCAGGACAGAGGATTTTCCGGTGCTGGGATCGACGGCAATCCAACGGATCGTTTGGTGGCCACGTTGGTTGTACAGAAAAGTAATGCGGCCACTATCCTCGCTCCAGCGAATCTCCTCGATCGACCATGGATTGGGGAAGTTGGCGGTATCCAAGGGTACGCTTCGTTTTTGTTCAAGGTCGAACAAGCGTGGAATGGGCTGATCCAATCGATCGCCAGGCTTGTCATAGCGAATCGTTTTCACGCGAGGTTGCAATTGATCGCGCGGTGCGGATTCCACCAGGGTCACCTGGCGGTGATCTCCTTGTTGCGTCTGCAATGTGAATGCATAGCGACCATTAGGGGACCACTGCACGTCCGGGCCATAACTGCAGGCTTCACTTCCTGCTTCCGCTCCCAGGCTGGACGTATCGAGCGCCACCTCCCCCGACTCGGCGATGAATCGCAAATTGAAATCGGCATGTTCCACTTTCCATGGAACGCTTGGATTCGAACCCGCGGGACTGGCGCGGCGGCCTCGGCCTCGTCGACCAAGTAGATTTGAAGGTTGCAACTCCATCGCTCGGATCGCTAGGACCTCCCCCGCGTTCATGGACTTGCTTGTCCATAAAGGTTGACGCTTGGAATCGGTAGCCAGCCAAGAATGGCCGGGGAAAGTCGATTGGCTCTGAATGCCTCCTGGCTGAATGGAGCCATACGGGCGCGGGCGCCCTTCGAAATCCATCCAAAACAGGTCGACGGCTTGATCCAAATCATTACGGATCTGGATGTCGATCCTGCGATCCTCTATCGTTTCCGAGGGCTCGATCTTTGCAGGACCAGAGGCCTCACCCAAAGGATGGCCCACTGCCTTTTCCAGTTCCTCCCACGTCGGTGCCGTTAGCCTTTTCTTTGCAATTGCATCGACCCAAACGAATTCCTTGATTTTCTCTCCCTCGGCCCCCCCGTTTGCAGGCACCGAGTACCAGAACTCGTGCGGTTGAATCCAATGAGGTTGGATGCGCAAAACGATACGGGGCTGAACCGAAGGCGAGGTGGTCCCTTCCGCTCCCTGAGTACCCAAGGTGTTGGCAGAGGCGAGGCAAAATACCGCCAACGTAACCGGCACGATCGTTGCGGCAAAAAAGGTCCGAAAAGCCATCGGCATTCCTTCCACGAGGTTCTGGAGAGATCGGATTTTGGGGAAATCGTGCGGACTTTCGACGCGACACAGAGCGTTCAACCGTCGCACCCAAAGTCCCGATTCGTTTGGGATCCGATTGTAAACCACCGGACTGAGTAGGGTGGAAAATTCGTTTTCGAACACGGTGGATCCACATTGCGAATTCCAACGACTCTTCGGTTGGTTGATTTGTCCTGTCAATGCGCAAACCTCAACCCAACCTCGGCAACAAGGGGGTTTGCGCTTCCACTCGCATCTTTTCGTGAAAAACGCAACCGCCCCCTTTTTTCGCTTTATTCGTACGGTCGAGACCGTCAAAATCCCCCCGGACCGAAAATCTTCATGGTTTGTTCCATATTGCGTATCTAGACTTTTCTGGCTGTTGAGAAGACCATGGAAGGAGACTAATGGCTGTCCAGGGAGATTGCTCACCCTTAGCCTCGATCCTACTCCGCCGCGATGTTCAGCACGAGATGTTTACATCCTTGACTTTCCCGCTGGTTGCCCTTGCAGTCGGCTTGTTAGCCGCATTGCTCACGACACCTGTCGCGCGTCAGATCGCGCTCGCGATCGGTTTGGTCGACCATCCGGACAACATTCGAAAATTGCATCGGGAGCCCGTCGCACTGTGCGGTGGGATTTCGATCTTGCTGAGTTTGTTCGTCAGCGTTGCCGTGGCTTTGATTGTCTTTCCTGAGCTAACCATTCACTTGGATAAGAGCTCCCATCAAGCGATCTCGCTGGGCATCGGTGCTGTCGCCATCGTCATTCTCGGGTTGCTCGACGATCGTTTTGTTTTGCGCGGTCGACAGAAATTGGCCGGCCAAATTTTGATTTGTCTATCGATGATCGCGTTTGGATTTTCGATCAGCAACCTACAGATCTTTGGCTACCAAATCGAATTGGGATTGATCACCGTTCCTGTGACCCTTCTTTGGTTGCTGTTGTGCATCAACTCGATCAACCTCATCGATGGCGCGGACGGACTGTGCTCAAGTATCGGATGGATCGCCTTTGCAGCAGTCTCGATCATCAGTTCGTTTACTGGCAATCGAATGGAAGCCGTTATGGCAGGTGCCATGGCGGGTGCACTGCTCGGTTTTCTGTTCTACAACCTACCTCCGGCCCGAGTGTATTTAGGAGATGCGGGGAGCATGCTGATCGGGCTGTTCCTGGGTGTTCTGACGATGCGAGCTTGGTTCTCAAAGGAATCGTCCATGTCCTTAACCACACCGATCGTATTGATGTCCATTCCCCTGTTCGATTCTGCCATGGCTATCCTGCGCCGCAAACTGACGGGCCGCAGCGTGTTCACCGTGGATCGCGGTCATCTCCATCACAATTTGATGCGGCACGGAATCACCAACCGATCCTTGGTTGCGATGATCACCTTTTTGTCGTTGGTCACTGCCAGTGGTGCAGTGGCCGGCGTGATTCTCAAATCCGATTGGATTTCCTTGGCGACGATGATGTTTGCGTTGGGCTCGCTGGTCGTATCTCGACTTTTTGGATTCGCAGAGTTGATGTTGCTCTGGCATCGAGTCCGCAGTTTTCTGATCAGTTTGGTGTCGAGCCGCGGCCCATCCTATGCGGCTACGCAGCAAGTCGTTCAGCTGCAGGGGACTCGAAATTGGGAAATCGTCTGGAGCACCCTGGTCGAGTTCTGTGAAAAGCATCGAATGGCCCAAGTGAATTTGGACCTGAATATGCCTTGGCTTCACGAAGGTTTTCATGCGAATTGGCATCACAAGAACATGCCTGAGTATTCCGAACGATGGACGATCAAGCTGCCTTTGGTGCATCAAGGAAGGGTTTTCGGTCGGATTGAGTTCATTGGTCGGCATAGTGATCGCGAGACACTGGACGTGATTGCGCGATTGACCGAATTGCTGGAAACCATGCAACTCGACTTTGAAAAGATGATGGACGAATTTGCAAACGCGAGCGGACAGCCAATTCCATCGACACCCATACTGGAAACAACCGGGACGAACGTACTGCCTACCCCCGTCGTCGGTGGCTAACGCGTTTTGAAGTTGTGCTTTTCGAGCCGCTCGAAGCCCCAATCCAGGTTTCCCCGTGCTTTCTCGTGCTCGTGTTAGCAATCGTGCTCGAAGAAGATCTTTCGATTACGAGCACCATCCGCCTCGGCGGCTTGAGCACGAGCAGGAGAAAAAGCCAGAACGCGCAACATCAAAACTAACGCGTCGTCGGTGGCTAATTGGGGGGGCCTGGAGTGCAGGAGGGAGCCTTCTATTCGACCGCGTCAGACTGTGTGTTGTTTGAATCATTGCTGTTCAAACAACACCCAGCCGCTACCTTCCACCGTCTAATCCGCCACGAACGGATCAAACCGTTCTGGACGTAGGGATCCTTGCTTACAAAGTGTTCGATAATGGCGGGGTCTTCGACCTGGAAAACCAGGATCGCTTGATCCACAGGATCCTCCAAGGCGCCGCCCAAGATCAGTTCACCTCGTTGTGCGTGCTGATTGGCTAGCAACAGATGCTCGGCTCGATAGGGTGCGCGTCGTTCTACATAGGAATCGACGACATCATAAATCAGCAAATAATGCATGGAGTGAATTGCTTTGCGCGGGCGGTCATTGGAGATCACTCGACGATCAATAGGACCGGTGAAGTGGTGGGATTGCCATCGACTTGAGCTCGTAAGTGAAACAGACGCTGCTGAGGCAGAACCGTTGGAGCGGCGGTAATGAAGACCTCACGTGAGGATTGATCGGCCGGGATCAGCAAGCCATTCAGGCCGATGTTGCTAACAAGGCAACCGTGAGGCAAGTTTCGACCGCAATCATCTCCACCGAATGCGATATCACCGAGATTCTCACCTCGCTCGATGACTAGTTTCGCGGAGATCGTCTGGCCCGGACGGATTCTCAGGACGTGGATGGGCTGGGCATCCGAGGGATCGTCGCGCCCTACGATTTTGGGGATCAGAGTGGACTTGAGATTTCGTTTGATCTTCATGCGGACGGGGTCCGATAGGATCTCTCTTCCATCCCAGGATGCCTTGGCAACCAAAGTCCATTCCAACTCGTCCGGTAATTTTTCGAGAATCTCTTTGGAAGCAAAGATCTGACCTATGGCTCGGATCTGATTGGATTCGATGTACAGCGGTTGTGCCAGTTGAACCCCCTCGGGGAGTCCCTCGACGGTCACATCGATTCGTCCATCCATTCCATCGATGCGATCGACCAGCACACTGAATTCGGAGCCGACTCCAGGGCGAAGCGTCATTTCGGATTGTTCTGCCCGAAAGACAATCCGAGGATTGGGCTGAGCGATGGACAACGTGTATTGATAGTTCTCTCCGGACTGCCCTCGAGCATCCCGAACTCGAACCAAATAACGGCCATCGGCAGGTGCCGTGAAGTGAATCAAAGAATCTTTACCCAAACGCCGACCAGGATCGTCGTCATTCGAATAGTAGACGGGAAAGATCGGCAAGCCATTGGACAACGGGTCTTCGTCGCTCTTCAATTCACGCACGACCCATGCTGGTTCATTCAGGGCGTGGGTGGATGCTGAGGTACCATAGAACGTTTGTCGATTTCCACTGCCGGGGTACACTTTGAATCCCGAATCCGGGCCGCGTGGATAGAGCCACAGCTTGACAACTTCCCCTCCTGCATAGAGCCATTGATTGAGCTCCATGTCTTCCCATCGGTGCAGTCGAAAGTCGTCGACGTTACTTGAGTCCTTGCCTCGAAACGTAAAGTAGCTTTCTCGTACCGCTTGCAATCGCGTGCGCAGCAAAGGCTTTCCTACTGCGTCGGTGATATCGATCGCGCTATCGAGTGGCGAGCCACTCTTGGCCGCATCGATGGATACGATCCATTCTTGCCCAGCCTGGGCATCGAACGCATACCAGTCCCCGGCGACCCCATCGGTATCCAACGAAGACGATCCGACATCCTCGGGAGCGAGAACGCCGACCACAGAGCAGGGGAGTAGCAGATGCTGAGCGGTCGAGGGCTGACGCGGTCCGTTCTTGGACTCTAGCACAGTCGCCGTTTCTTCAAACGGAATCGAAGCTTTCTCTCGGTCGGCAGATTCGCTATGGGGTAGGGGGGAATCGTTTTCCTTTCGCATGCGAGGGACCGGAATCGATCGAATGTCACCTGCCAAAGAAGTCGTCCAAAGTGTATTCCCATCGGCACTCCACTGCAGGGATGTTGCAACGTCGTCCAACTTGTCGATCAGTCCCGTCGTTTGCCAATCACCCGTGTGCCATCGCTTGATCGTTCGATCTTCGGCGGCGGTTGCAATCCAATTCCCATCCCGTGAAATGGCCATCAATACAATGGGAGCTTCGTGCGCAAAGATAGAGGCTTCCATGGGGCTTACTGTCGGCTTGTCTTTGGATAGCAGTCGCCATACTCTGAGTCGGCGATCCGCTCCAACCGCGATGATCTTGTTTCCCGAGGGATCAAATCGCACCGCGTATTGTTCCGATTCGGGCTGGCCGAGCGTATCCAATCGCTGCCCGGTGGCAACACTCCAGATCTTGACCGTTTCATCCGCACTGGCGCTGGCCAGGACTTCGCCGCTGGCATCAAAATCGAGATCGTAAACGGCTCCGTTGTGGCCGAGGAAGGAACGGACGAGATCCCCCGAAGCCAAGTCCCACAGATGAATCGCACGATCATATCCGGCGGTGGCCAAGTACTGACTGTTGGGACTGATGACAGCAGAAGTAATGATATCGTTATGCGCGTTGATCGTCCGCCGTACGCTTGGACGTCCCTTGGTCGAAGAAACACTCGCAGCATCGATCACCAAAACGCGACCACCGATCCCCGGCAATCCCGACGCGACTGCGAGCCAACGACCGTCCGGGCTGGATCGAATCTGAGTCACTTTACCGACGATAGGAAGCTCAAGCTGGGATCGCAATTGACCTTGCAGAATGTCGAGTCCTCCATGCCGCCCGAGAAGAAGGAGGTCCGTGTTCGGGACTTGGATCGCAGCGGTAATAGGAGAAGGGCCGGAGAAAGCACGCTGTGACGTGGAAGTCGGCAATCGTTGTTCGAGCGGCAAATCCCGATCGTCCCCTTTGGCTCCATCGGCAATCCATCGACCGATCGAATCGATATCTCCCTCGGTCAATTGCGGCATGTCGGCGGGGGGCATTTTCGGTTCCACGGTTCCGCGAATGCGTTGCCAAAGGAGAGAGCCTTCCAAGGAACCTGCCTCGACCGACTTGCCCGTTTCTCCGCCGAGGCGAAGGGCGGCAAGACTATGCATGCGCAGGCCACCTTCGGATTCTTGTGCGTTGTGGCAACCCAAACAGTACTTCGTGAAGATCGGCCGGATCTCCTTGCCGTAGTCCGGCGGATCGGCTGATGCTGCGATGGCGAGAAGAGCGAACATCGCAAACGCGGCGATCAGCACTGGCAACTGCGCGCACCATCCCTTGAGACCAGCGACTGGCATTCTGTGTCGTACCGCCAGGGATTCCAGACCACAACGGATCACCCCACCATCGAACACCAGGGCAGGACGATGCCAACGCAGGGCAGGGCGATGCCAACGACGGAGTTGGGAATCGGAAGAGTTACCGAAGAATTGCATGGCGAGATGGGAGGGGTGGGAGGAAACCGCTTTGCAGGGGGTAGGTTTTCCGTGCTCGTATGCGAAAAACCAATCTTGGAAACTTTCATTGTAATCTCGTATCGCCTGCGATTGGGCGCACGACTTGTCCTGACTTTTGCACTGCATCCAACCAAAACCCTTGGCGGAAATTCGGGGATTGGGTCCGCAGCACGAGGATGCATAATGGTTTATTACTTTGGTGGTCAATTGAGCATGCCAATCTTTTCTCCGAGCAAATGCAGGTGGGGCCTAGTGCCAAGAATCGTGAACGGATGCTATCCTAGCGAATCGCTCCCAAGTCGGTTTCCGTCGACCGCGACGTTGGTGAATGGACCATGTTGCGTATGCGATAGGCGGAGCCGTCATCCTTCCCCTTCATCACCACTGGAGTTTGTAGCGCGATGGCTAGACCCGTTACCCTTTTTACCGGCCAATGGGCCGACCTGCCTCTAACCAAGATGGCGCAGTTCACCAAGGACGCAGGCTACGATGGGATTGAATTGGCCTGCTGGGGGGACCATTTCGAAGTCGATAAAGCGCACTCCGATCCGAATTACACGAAAGCAAAGCGCGAGCTGCTGGACAAGCTCGGACTGCAATGCCATGCCATCAGCGCGCACTTGGTCGGACAAGCCGTCTGCGACGTGATCGATTCGAGGCACAAGGCGATTCTTCCAGGTTATGTCTGGGGAGATGGCAATCCAGAAGGGGTGAACAAACGAGCCATCGAAGAGTTGAAGAAGACCGCGCACGCCGCCAAAAAATTCGGTGTCCAGGTCGTCAACGGTTTCACCGGTTCGAGTATTTGGCACCTCAACTACTCCTTCCCACCTGTCCCTCAATCGATGATCGACGATGGATATCAGCTTTTTGCAGATCGTTTCAATCCGATCCTGGACGAGTTCAAAGCCGCGGGAGTCAAATTCGCGCTCGAAGTCCACCCGACCGAAATCGCATTCGACATTTATTCGGCAAAGCGAACGCTGGAAGCCATTAAGCACCGGCCTGAGTTTGGATTCAACTTTGACCCCAGCCACTTGCTATGGCAAAGTGTGGACCCTGTGGAATTCCTCCGTGAGTTCCCCGATCGCATCTACCACGTCCACATTAAGGACGCGACCACGAAGCTCAATGGGAAATCAGGCATTCTTTCGAGCCACTTGAACTTTGGCGATCCGCGACGAGGTTGGGACTTCCGCAGCCCAGGACGAGGCAGCGTCAACTTCGAGGAAATCATCCGTACACTCAATGACATTGGGTACCAAGGCCCGTTGAGTGTCGAATGGGAAGACAGTGGTATGGATCGTGAATTCGGCGCTCGCGAAGCGGCCAGCTTCGTCAAGGGATTGGATTTCGCCCCGAGCCATCGTGCTTTCGATTCCGCCTTCGACAAGGAACAAGCGTGATACAATCGTTTGCCAAATTGCTATTCCAACCCGATTCGGATGCCTTGCGATTTCTGCCGGAAGGTCCCTATCCCAATGGTCCGAATCGGTTCTCCTGGGTCGCAATCCAACATGGGGCTACGGCCACCACGGGTTCGCTCAACATCTATGATTTGAGCACCGGTGTGAATCGCAGCTATCCACTCCCAGGAAGGCCCGGTTTTGCGTTCCCCACCGATCGTGGGAACTTCGTGATCGGGTGCGAGCGATCGGTCGGTATTTTCTCCCCTAGCGATGGCTCCTGGGAACCGCTGGTCGACGGGATCGATGCGTCGATCGAAAACACGATCGTCAACGATGGGATCACCTGGGATGGCAATCTCATCTTTGGCACGAAAGATCTAGAATTCAAATCGAAGAAGGCTGGCCTGTATCTTTGGCGAGGTCGCGATCGGAAACTGTTTCAACTTCGTGATGACCAGATCTGTAGCAACGGCAAGTGCGTGCTTCCCGTCGGGGAAAAAACAATCGATTTGTTGGATATCGACTCCCCGACCCGAAAGGTAGTGGCCTATCGGATCGACCTCGAACGAGGAACAGCGAGCGAACCGCGCACGGTCGTGGACCTCCAACACGAACTGGGCGTTCCCGATGGTATGACCCTTTCGCCCGACGCATCCCGTCTGATCATCTCTCTTTACAATCCCGATCCAGCGCCCTTCGGTCGAACGATTGGTGTGTCGCTCGATTCTGGACGCGTGGAGGAGGAATGGCAAACCCTCGGCAGTCCCCAAGCTACCTGCCCACAGTGGGTCGAGTACCAGGGCAAAGCGATGCTGGTGATCACCACCGCCATCGAGCATATGCCGGCAGGACGCCGAGCCGAATCCCCCAATGCCGGCAGTCTATTCGCCGTCGAAACCGACCAACCATGGTCCAAAGAAATTTTTGGACGGCTCACTCCCCTCTTCGTAGAATAAGATTCTCTTGCGTGTGGCAGCACGGGCGATCGAATGGGGCAGAACCTTTTCGCGATTGCCGGGTTCAATCCATCATCACCCTCCTAGACGCAGCCATTGAATCTTGCCCAACTCGAACGATCCGTTGGAAAATGCTCGAGCCGATCCCGATGTCAGTTTGATGTTGAGGGTCCGGGATGATGATGCGCTCGCGTTTGAAATGCTGGTCGATCGATTTCAAAAGAAGATCGTACGATTCATGAGCGGTTGGACGCGGAGCCCTGAACAAGCCGAAGACTTGGCCCAAGAAGTATTTCTTAGGGTCTACAAATCGCGAAAGAACTACATGCCGACGGCCAAATTCGCGACTTGGCTCTATCGTATCGCCCACAATGTTGCCTCCAATTACGTGCGAGATAACGGCGTCCGTCGTGAATACCAATTATCAAAAGCGGAGAACAGCTCGACCGCTGGAATGTTAATCGAGAATATCGCGGTCGCTCCGAGTGGCTTTCAACCTGTTCGAAGGCTCGATCGACAAGAGCGATCGCAAGTCGTTCTAATGGCCCTCGAAGCATTGGGGGAAAGGCAGAAAACCGCCATTTTGCTGAGCAAGTTTGAGGGGATGAGCTACCAAGAGATCGGCGATACGATGGGAATGACAGTTCAGGCTGTCAAGTCGCTGTTGATGCGCGCCCGCGTCAATTTGAAGAACTTGCTCGATCCTTACATTCAGGATGGGATCGCTTCGATTTCCAACGCGACTTCCCAATCTATGGGCAATGGTGAAGCCAGCGAAGCGCATGACAAAGCTTCAGCCTCTTCCTCGGAGGACGAGCCATGAGTTCTAACGAATCGGAATTGCTCGACGAAGAACTGACCGCGTATCTGGACGGTGAATTGTCCACCATGGAAGCGTCGGCGTTGGAGCAACGGCTTGTTCACGAATCCGCGTTGCGACATCGCTTGGCAACGCTTCGCAAGGCATACGAAATGCTGGACGAGTTGCCAGAAACTCCACAGAACAACAACTTCACTCAGAGCACCATGGAATGGGTGCTGGCAGATGTGAAGAAGTCGATCGAACAACCAAACACCGCCTCATCCTCGTCCTCGATCCAACAGAAACCAATCCGCAGTGGCAGTTGGTTTGCATGGCCTCGCCTTATGATCACGGTCGGAACGATGCTCGCATTAGGCACAATGCTCGGTACGGCGGCAGCGTTCCTGAACATGCGGATTGAACTGTCCCTCTTGGGGTTGGTCGCCAATTTACCGGGCCTCGAAGACATCGCCGAAGTGAGCGTAGCGACCGAGTTAGCCAAAGAGAAATCGTTGATCGAATACTTGCATGATCGCTACTCCGATCGGTCAATTCCGATGGTCCCCGACTCCCTTTGGCAGCGTCAAAGCTGGTTCAGGAGTTTGAACGCAACGCAAATTGCCAAGCTAGACAGCGCCAAGGACATGATGCTTAAATTGCCCCTTGAAAATCGGTTTCGATTGGAAGCGATCCAAGCCCAAATCGATGCGAAGAGCGACTCGGATGATTTGAACCAGACGATCCGCATGGTCGGTACGGTACTCGACACCATGCCGAGCACGAAGCGTCAAGACCTCGATGGCATGACCACCGACCAAAGGATCCGATTTTTGCGCGAGCAATTGTATTTGCGCGCCGCCATGCTTTACGCCGGGGAGTTGTCAGCAGAAGACACAGTGGCCATCGAAGACTGGAGCAAGAATCATCTTCTGCCCGAATTGATCGCGACAGTCCCCTTTCTGCGTCGTGAAACGGATGTTCGTACGATCTTGATGGCTCTCTATTCCCAACGTCCCGTAGAAGACGGATTCCGCTTGAACAATCAAGATGAAATTGTGGCGGAATTGGCCAAGGGTTTGTCCCCTTTCGCCAAACAATTGATCGATGGGATCCATCGCAATGACCAACTCAATGTCATCTCGACGTGGCTCGTTCCGGATGGCATCAACAACAGCGCGCGATTGCTGGAAGCCTACGATCGGTTGCGCCGCGAAGCGCGGGAAGAGATCGATTTGGCGGACCCGGCGGTCAGCAGGCGATTGATTCGCGACCGCGCACGCCGGAGTGGAACCGCACCTCGCGGTCGCTGATCATGGACTTGTTAAGACAGGTTGCATCGACGGGACCGCAAGCCATCTGGTTGGAATTCACCAAGAAGGCGATGGCCTGTCAGTTTGATGTGCTTCTGCACCCAGCTTATCCACCCCAGGGGCCCGAAGCGGCAGTGGAGGCGTTGGAAATGGTGGAGTACCTGGAACAGCTTCTCAGCGTCTATATTCCCACCAGCGACTTGAGCCGATTAAACCATCGCGCATCGGAAGTACCCGTCGATGTTTCGCTGCCAGCGTTCGACCTGTTGCAACTGGCCATCGAGATCCATCGCTTGACCGAAGGCGCCTTCGACATCACGGCTGCAAGCTTGTCCAGGGCTTGGGGATTTTCAAGTCGGGAAGGGCGAATGCCAAACGAAGAATCGATTCGCCGCGCTCTCGAACAGGTTGGAACAGAGCATCTCGAACTCGATCAAGTCAAGCAACAGGTTCGCTTCCGCAAACCTATTTCGGTCAACCCTGGCGGAATAGGAAAAGGCTACGCAATCGATCGAGCGGCAGAACTCCTTCTGGAACGTGGGGTTGAGGAATTCGCGATCCATGGAGGAAAGAGCAGTATTCGCGTTCACGGACGTCAGTTGCTAACACAACCTGGCGCGGGCTGGAACATCGCAGTGCGGCATCCAGAAATGACCGAACGCATCCTGGGAACATTGGTCTTGTGCAATCAATCTCTGGGGACGAGTGGCCCCGCCAACCAGTTTTTCTACTTTCGCGGTGTGCGCTATGGACACATCATCGACCCGAGAACCGGATGGCCGGTCGATGGCCCATTGAGTTTGAGCGTCGTCCACGAGTCGGCTGCTTGGGCCGACGCTTTGGCAACGGGACTGTACGTGCTCGGTGTCGAGCGGACAATCGAGTTTTGCAAATCCCATCCGGAGATCGGGGTCCTGGCGATCCTGCCTGGCAGCCGTCAAGGTTCCATTGAAGTCCTGTCTTGCAATCTCGATGAACGGTCTTGGCAACCACTTTCAAGCACCGATCAGCGGAATGCGGAACCGCTCGATTCGAAAACATGATTGGCGGTTTTTTTCTCGGGCGACCAAATTCTTCGGCGATTGAGTGCCCTACCGTCGATTGCGAAGCGAAGTTGGGTCTCGGCAAGCGCGCTTCGCCCTGCGTTCCCGCTATGATGATGACAATGATGTGGATCCATGCATCCCAATGAATCACATTGCCTCTTGCTACCGGAGTCCAATTCCGATGTCTCGTTTAAACAATGCATTGCACCGAAGTTGTCTTTTCTCGGTTTCCATGTCGCGTTATTTTTTGCACGCGTTCGTACTGACGCTGATTGTCAACTCCACGAGCATCGGTCAGGACGGCGAGAACTTCCGTCCCGATCAGACGAAACTGCTGATCTCTCCACCGGAAGGAGCCATCGTACTTTTCGACGGCAAGGAACCTCAATTCCGAAGCATGTCAGGGGAATCTATCAACTGGCCGATCGAGAACGGGTGTCTCGTTTCGCAACGAAGCGAGAATCGCGTGAATCACATCGTGTCACGGTGGCACTTTCGCGATGCCGACATCCACGTGGAATTCAACGTATCGGAAAAAGCTGAGGGAAACAGCGGCATCTACATCCATGGCAACTACGAATTGCAAATATTCAATTCGTTTGGCAAGAAGGAAGTTACCGAGCAAGACGAAGGAGCACTCTACGGCTTTTCCAAGCCGCTGGTCAATGCTGCCAAACCTCCAGGCGAGTGGCAAGTCTACGACATTCGCTATCGCGCGCCGCGCCGAAACGCCGAAGGTAAAATCGTAGAACCTGGTTCCATCTCGGCATGGCTCAATGGTCAGTTGGTTCAGGACAATACGCGATTCGAAGAACCTCGATCTGTCTATCATCCATTCCGATACGGAACCACACCTTATCTGAAAGCGATTTCGGAACGACAGCTTAAAACGCAGGTGGGTCCGGTCTTTTTGCAAGACCACGAAAGCCCCACGCGCTTTCGCAATGTCTGGATCCGACCGCTGGACGACAAAGCCATGCTCTATGAAAACAGCAACTGAGTGACTTCATCGCGGCGAATGCAAAATCATCCGCGCCCATGCAGCCAGCATTGGCTAAACACCGCGAAGTGCATCAATCGCGACTAGCCCCTTGCCGGCGCAACCCCGGCACCACCGCTGTGGCCATGGTCGCTTCATCCAGCGTCCCGCCAAAAAACGCATTGATTTGGGCCGCAACCAACGCAGGCTTAGCAACCGACAGGTCATAGTCGATTCCCAACACCGTGAATCGATCGGGGTGCTGCATCAAGTACTTTCGAACCTCCTCGACTTGCCGTCGAAAGGTCGCAGCCAAGCGTCGATCAGGAATGCGAGCCCCTTGCTTCTGCAATCGCTCCAGCATCGCGCGTTGGGACTGGACCACATCCGCGAGGCAGCGTTCCATGAACACGATGCGATAATCGGGACCTGCCGGCAATCCAGGCAATAGATGCGCAATCAACTTGACCGATTTGCCTCGTGCATCTTCGACCCAGCTTTTGTCTCCGCTGGGCTTCTTCGCCGGTTCGAATTCCAAGTATCCCCGTGGGTTGTCGGCGTCGGCCACGCGCTCGCCATCGGTCAATGCCATCACCCCGCCAGCCTCCAGCATTTGCATCATCATCGATGTCCCTGATCTGGGGAGACCAGAGACGATGACCACGGTGTCGGGCCCGATCGGCTGACCCGAGCGATGCCCTATGCGTTCACCCGACAACGCGTTGATTCGGATCGGCTCCTTCCAGAGCAAATCCAACTGGAGATCTTGATCATTGGGCACACTCCCACCCGCCCGATAGGTTGCGATGCGCTCCGTCGCTGCCTTGGCCAACCGCCTGTGTTTGCGAGCCATTTTCGGTCGGTTGGCGAGTTCATAAACACGAGCCAATCGCCGATGGGCATGGGGAAATACTGAATGCTGTGCGATGGCGACTTGGAATGCATCCACGCTGGACTTGTAACGACGAAGGCGACACAAGGCCCGACCGCGTAGATAATGTCCCAACGGATGGTGGTAGATCAATCCCACGGCCGCCGTCGCCTCGCGAAGCGCTTCGCGATTCTGATCCAGTCCTAAATGCGCGCGAGCCAATCCGATCCGAGCGTCTACGCTGAGCGGATCCCACTCCAAGATCTTGTGGTAACACTCCAAAGCCGCATCCCATTGCTTTAATCCGATATGGCAATCACCGATCTTGGCATAGAGACTCGGGCGATTGTGCAACTCGACCTGCTCTGCGCGTGTGAGCTCGATCAAAGCGTCCGCGTAATGCGATTGCGCATGAAGCAGCGAACCGCGCAGATACGCCATGGTTGATGGATTCACGGCGGCCTTGCGCTGCAGCCCTCGCAGCTTCATCGTCTCTGGCTGGGTCCAATCCTCGGGCTTTTTGTCTTTCCACTTTTCTTTCAGTTCCGCCAATTCGCTCAGCGCAACTTGAGCGTAACGCTGCTTCTCCTCGATCAATCGATCGAGCGTCAACGAAGCCGCCTCGGTTTGCTTCGACTGCAATTGGCATTCGAACAGTTTCACCCCAAACCGACCTTCGTCTGGAAAGTCGTCCCACAAGCTTTGAAACAGCTCGATGGCCTCAGGGAGTTTCCGACTGGCCATGTAGTTGCGGGCCAAGTTGTAGCGGAGCTCTCGAATGGTCTGTGCGACGGCTTTGTCCTTGTCTTCGTCAGGCTTGTCGATGTACCCGAGCGCTACGAGCTGTTGCATGGATTCCTTGGCATCGACGAGATCGACCTGCATCTCGGGCGGATGGCGACCGCAGTCACCCGGCACCCCTTCCCAACTCTCGATCCACTCCACCTCAGGAGGCTCGACAAACGCTTGTGTCAGTGGCTTGCCATCCATATCGCTACCGATCGGCAACCCGAACAAAGTCAACAATGTTGGGGTGATATCCAGTAGACTCGCGCCATGGATCAATTCATCCTGTTTGATCCCAGCTCCACGCATCGCAAAAATGCCGAATCCTCGATGCTCATCGGCCGGTCCCGCCGGTTCGTTGGGGAGGACTTGCGGACGCAAATGATCCGAGTGAAATCCATGGTCCGACATCACGATCACCGTCGTGTCCTCCCCGGCCAGCGTCAGCAGGGCACCGAGCATCATGTCGTGGAACTTATACGCAGTGTTGATGACATCCTTGAACCACTCGTACTCTTGCTCCGGGACCCAGTCCAAACGGGGCGGGTGGTATTTCATGAAGCCATGGCAAAAGTGATCGATGCCATCGAAGTAGACAGCCATGAAGTCCCAGGGTTCGTGCTGCATGATGGCTGTCGCCACCGATTGGATCGAAGCCGTGTGAGCCAACGTGTTCATCAATCCGGACAGCCCCTTTTTCGCCTGGTCGTCGAACTCCGCCAGCTTCGGCACAAAGGGCAAGACCTGCTGCTCGGCCAATTCACCGGGGTGCACTCGGAACTTGCCGAGCTGCTTGGCCAGTCGGGGCGGATGCACGGAATGCGGCTTTACCGGCCATTCCTTTCCATAAGCGACCGTGGCATCTTGAAAGTGATTGGAGACCATCACTCCGGAAATCGGCTCGGCCGGATACGAGGGCCACCAGCCGACGACATTCGATTTCAATCCGTTCTGTTGAAGTATGTTCCAGACCGCTTTGCACGTCCGGCTGAGGTTGGTGATCGGACGCACGCCCCCCGAGCGCATGTCGGGCTCGGCAAAGCCATGCACGCCATGCTTGTGAGCATGCTTGCCCGTCGCGATCGAAGTCCAAAGCATGGGAGAAAGGACCGGGTAGAGCGTGGAGAGGTTGCCCATCACGCCGCCGTTGACCAACCGCTCTAGGTTGGGCATCTGGCCCTCATCCATCAGCGGCGCGGCCACTTTCCAATCCGCAGCATCCCAGCCAATCAAAAGAACCTTGTTCGCGAGGCGATCTGGCATAGTGAACAGAGCGAGCAGAAAAGAGAAAGGAAGAGAGCGACCATCAAATTGCGTTTCAACAAACAGCCTTGCAGATGGAAGAAACGAGACCCAACTCAGGATGCAGACCAAGTCGCGTTGAACGGCAAAGCGGACGAGGGGCCGATTCGTTCGCAACACGTTGAATGCTACCCAGACACAACGGGTAGCACCCAGTGAGGAAACAAGTCATCGACTATCCTACCTTAGTTGGCAGCGTCGGATTCAGCATCCGTGCTCTCGGGGGACGCTTTGGCCGTGCGTCGACGGCGATACGCTGCAACGCCAGCCGCGCCAGCCGCGAGCAACGCTAACGAGTTGGGTTCGGGCACGACGTGGACGCCCACGTCGTCATCGGTCTCGTAGTGCCATTCCGAAATCGTTACCGTGCCACTCGTGAGGTCAAAATCAATCACTCCGTACCCGTAGTTGAGTCCAGTGCCGATCCCATCATCGAATCGAAATCCAAAGTAGTTGCTGCCAGGCACGAAGCCATAGTTAAAGTCATATCCGATGGCCGGCCCAAACGGTGACCCGTTGAATAAGTTACTCCCCATGGCATTTCTGTTTGCATAAAATCCGCTCCCATTTCCCCAAACGAAGGGGGACACTGACGGCCCTACGACAAAGCTAGCAGCCAGAGCCTGCACATTGTCCGTAAAGAACGTCGGCCCGACCAATCCTCGACCATTGCCCTGTCCGCCTAAAACGGTGTTGCTCGCCATAAATATCGTAGCAGTCCTCCCGACGTAGGGATTGCCACTAGAGGTAAAAGAAAAATTAGATGTCCGGTTCCACAGCCGGAAATCGCTGACACTATCGCCATCGATATCCCAGGTAACGGAAGTGCCATTGGCCGCCGACAGATTCAAACTGACCGGGGCGCCGGTAACCGATACGACACCTGCCTCGGCCGTGGCCGGAATGGCTGCAACCCCAGCGATCGTCCCGGCCGCAGCCGCCAGACGTTGCGTGAACTTCTTTTGATTCGACATGAGCGTAAATCCCTACACGGAAACGAAAAACAAAAAAGCACTTCTCAACAGAACACCGAGCCCTTGGAATCCAAAGTCCAAAGCCCGATCGCGTCGGTCGCCCGAAGCCCAACCGACAAAGTGCATGAAGAGTGTTTTCAACCATCTGTCCATAAAACGCAACAGGATTTTAACAGGATTTTAAACACTATTCGAAGAAAAGTTTATTTTCCCCAATTTTCTTCCCCAATGC
>Ga0194055_10001421_pt1 | contig 19557 bp, 24 predicted proteins | sample SepL449m_MetaG_FD_155482 | JGI IMG/M metagenome (GOLD analysis project Ga0194055, IMG submission 155482) | Anoxic zone freshwater microbial communities from boreal shield lake in IISD Experimental Lakes Area, Ontario, Canada - Sep2016-L442-9m | ecosystem: Environmental > Aquatic > Freshwater >...
GCATAAGAAATTACTTAATATTGTAGTATGATAATTTGTCTATATAATATTATTTAAGAAACAGCAATGAATATATTATCTTCAATCATCATAGTAGTCATATTAGTTATGTTATCAGCAATTTATTCTGGACTTAACGTGTCCCTACTTTCTCTTAATATCGCTGAACTAGAGCGTAAAGCAAAACTCGGTAACATATATGCAAAAAGAGTCTTGCCTCTTAGAGTTAACTCTAATTTAACGATAGCTAGCATTATCTTTTCTAACGTTGCCACAATCTCAGCCACGTCTTTAGTATTACATAATCATCTTAACGGATGGTTGGCCGGTTTACTCTCAACGCTTCTGATTGTTGTCTTTAGCGAGGTTTTGCCTCAAGCCTATTTCATCCGAAATGCACTAAGACTAACTGGTAACCTAGTCCTTTTTATGAAGATTATGATATTCATAACCTATCCTATCGCAAAACCACTAGAACTGTTGCTCAACCGAGTACTAGGCAATGAGGACAATCCTTTAATGTCAAGAAATGAGTTAGGTATTTTGATAGCTGAGCACACTAATACTAAAAAAAGTGAACTAGATGATAGTGAGATTGAAATTATGATGGGCGCACTAAAACTGAGCAATAAACAGACTAAATCAATCATGACACCGATTGATAAAACCTATTGGATGTCTCTTGAAACTGAATTAACTCCTAAGAAAATTGACCAGATGAAGGCTAAGAGCTATAGTCGAATTCCTATTTTTAATAAAGATTTAACTGTTTTTAATGGTGTTTTACTTATGAAAGATTTAGTCGATATAAACTTTGATTTAGAGACTGTATTAGTTAAGGATCTATATCTACATTCATCTCAAATAATTGGTAGTATGACTGCGCTTGATACCCTATTCCGTAAATTTATATCAGGGGGGGCTCATCTCATACCTGTAGAAAGAAACGAAAAGATTATAGGTATTGTTACTATTGAAGATTTGCTTGAAGAAATTCTTCAGCAAGAAATTATCGACGAAACAGACAAGCTAAAAAATAGAATATAAATAATACTAAAAGGTATCTAGTTTATCCATCAATCTTTCTGTTCTTTCTTCTAAAATATTTGTGATTCTTTCGGAGTCGCTAGCTTCCTCTAGTTCGATTTGACAGGCTTTTATAATTGCCCCACCAATTCGATGCTCATTTGGGTTCAATCTTAGATCTTCAAGTATGTAAATAGTGTCTGCCTCTTTATTGCCAGCCATACAATAGTCGTTCATATTAGCTTTAATTTGAAGACTATAAGTTTTATTAATCTTTGCTTTTTTTTCAAGTTGAGTAAAGATGTTGATATCCCATGATGGAACATCTGTGTTAGCTATACAATTACCACCATGATCCTCGCTGAAATAACTTTGCAAAGGAGTCCAGGTTCCCTCGGGCATATTATTAAGAGCAAATCTTTGAAGTAATAAAAGAATTGTCATTTCTCCAAGGACACCCCTAGCTTCAATTGACGTACTGTCTTGAGACCTTGGATTTCTATTCGAATATTCTAGTAATTCATTTGAGTTTGCTACTAGATTTGAATAAATTGCAGCAAGATTGCTGTTATTGGGTAATTGATATCGTGCGAGCATATGATGAAATGCTGGTAGTTGGTGTTTTCTCAATCTAGCCTTAGTACTGGTTACGTAATCCGATTCGTATAATATGGTTTCATCAGGATTAGTACTTTCATATAATGATGAGTAAGCTTTTTTTAGTTGGTAGTTCCTTTCTAGACCTTTTGATTGGCTAGCTTTCTCAAGCAAGATCTCTCCAGCTAAATAATGACCATATATTCCCCTTCTGCCAAGTTTATTAATAGTACCAGCAAGATTTTCTTTTTCTTGGAGATAATTATTAGCTATTACTCGGCTATGATAGTTATAGGTTGAAGTTCTTTGGTTTTCTGGATCATTGACTATCATAAACATATATTAAACCATGAAAATAAATAGTATTCAATCAATTCAATACAACCTGCTTGATAATCTGTAGCTAAATAATATATGATATGTCTAGACATAACTACTGATAATAAAATTTCATGAAAAATAAAATAATACTAACAGGCATCAAACCAACTGGCACCGCTCATTTAGGAAACTATTTGGGCGCTATTGAACCAGCCATTAAAAGAGCCAATGAATATCAGGATAGCTTTTTCTTTCTAGCTGACTATCACGCTTTAAATTCAATTACTGATCCTAGCGAACTTAAAGCTCTTACTCATAAGATTGCTGCTACCTGGCTAGCTTCTGGACTTGACATAAAGAAGAGCCATTTCTATAAGCAGTCAGATATTAAAGAAACATTTGAACTTGAAACTATATTGAACGCTACTGTGCCTAAAGGTTGGATGAATAAAGCTCATGCATATAAAGCATCGGTCGATACTAACCGGGCTAATAAAAAGGATGATGACGAAGATATAAACATGGGACTCTACACATATCCAATACTTATGGCCAGTGATATATTAATTTTTAATGCCAATATAGTCCCTGTCGGTAAGGATCAGATACAACATGTTGAAATAGCTAGAGATATAGCTGGAAGATTTAACGCTAAATATAAGACCAGTGTATTAACCTTACCAGAGCATGTCATAGAGACAGGCATAGGTGAAATTCCCGGAATCGATGGAAGAAAAATGAGTAAGAGTTATAATAATATAATCCCCTTATTTGCGCCCGTTGAGCAGTGGCATAAAGCTGTTAAGAAGATTGTCACTGATTCAAATGATAATCATACTCTTGAAACCATCAAAGCAACTGTTTTTTATAGAATATTCTCAAGCATTGCTTCTTCTGAACAGTCAGACAAAATAGCTAGCGATTTAGTCGGCAAGAAAATTGGCTGGAAAGAATCAAAGGATCAGCTACTAGATATCATAATCAAAAGATTTGGTACGATGACTGAAACCTACGATAATCTTATGAAAGATACTGACGCGATCGATAAATTACTAGATGATGGCGCTAAAGCAATCCAGCCACTTTCAGTTGAAACTATCATGAACGTCAGAAAAGCAATCGGCATCATCTAATCCTATTTAGATGATATCAGCTGTATCTTAAGTCCATTAGAATTAAGTGTGCTTTGAATTCTTTCTTTTTGCTTATCAATTGTGGTATTTAATTGCTGAGAATCTATCATAGATTGCTTTGCATCTTCTAGTAAATATAAATGAAGATTAGATCTAGAGTTTGTTTGGTCTAAGTCCTTTTGCTGCGCAGTCCATTCATAATGCATATAAATTGGTAGAAAAGAGATATCGGTGATTTGCTGAGTTGAAGTGCTGATGGTCATATTTGCAATGCCATTGAAAAGTGTTTCAGCTGGTTCTTGAGCATTAAGAAAATTACCCAGTCCATACCATACTAGAGTTGAGTTACCGGATTTACCTTTTATCTGAGCTACAGGCTGGAGCTCATGAGAGCCATGACCGAGAATAAGGTTAGTGCCATGATCAGACAAAAACTGGGCTTGTTGAATTTGCTCTGGATTTATTTCGGTGGAATATTCTGTGCCCCATCTCATGCTTACAATAATGAATTTTGCTCCTTCTGACTTTGCCTGACTAATTTGAGATTGTGCAAATTCATTACTGTATAAATTTACCCCGTAGTCATTAATTGGTGGTGAATCTTGGTTAGAGTAAGTAGCGTAAGCTAGAAAAGCAAATTTAACACCTTTGATTGTAAAATAATGAATTTTATTTTTCTGGTCTTTATTCTGATTCTCGCCAGCTACTGCAAGCATATTCGGAACTTTCTTCCAGGCAGCTACAGAGTTATCTATATGAGCTTGGGTAAAATCAAAAGAGTGGTTGGACGCAGTATTTACTAAATTACAACCTAGTTTTCCCATATCTTTTACGAAGTCAGTTGGTGAATTGAATTTTGGGTAGCCTGTTATACCCAGGCTTTTACCTCCGTTAAGTATCGGATCATTGCAAAATTTAATATCTGATTTATTGAAGACTGGCTGAAAATCACTAACCATCGGCATATAGTTATATGACCCATCAGCCTGCAAAGCTTGCGCGTTGATACTGTCATGGGCAATCCAATCACCCGTCGCTATAAATTTAATCGAACCATTAATCTCGCTAGTATTATTAGTTTTTTGGGCATTTGGAGGTTTAAAGTGTGGCAAGATAAATCTAAAGGCTAAGTACCCTGCAATAATTAATGCACAAATTGTTACAACCCAAATAACAATACCCTTTTTAGATTTTGATTTGTGATCTTTAACTTCAATACTACGCATATCTTAGTAATATTTTAACAGTATCTGGTTTAATCAAGTAGTTATATTATTTCATTTTTTCAATACTAGAGATAATATGCTCTTCTGTAATCTGTAAGTACATCTCTATTGAATTTGCTATACCGTGTTTAAACCCAGTAATATGAGCACATAATTCATCCGTAGAATCATCACCATAAATATGCTCCAAATTATTCTGAATTTTTCCAATTTCTTCAAGAACGATTGTCTCAAAACCTAAAGTTTCAAAAGTGTATTGCTCAGCTGAAATATATGAAAGACCAGAGCTATCATCTAAATAATTAATACTCACGTATTCATCTAATAGAGCATCGCCAGATCTTACCTTAATAATTCTAGCTAGGTCTTTGTCTCGAACAAGTGGTAGCTCATCTTTTTTTATCATAGAATCGATAAATGATCCTATATCCTCATAGTCACTTCTCAGTAGCTTAATGCTGGACTGAAATCCTATAAAAAATATATAACCATTTCTTATTCCGTTACAAAATTCTAGAATCTCATCATCCTTATAATCTTCAGGTGACTCATAATCCAGCCAATGATTCATGTCATGAGTTATTACTTTTTCAAGTAAAGGACTATTGCTAAAAATTTCAATCGTAATATCATTTTTATCTAGATTGCGTGAGCTATTGTTGGATATATTATTATATTGAAAACTCAACTGTTCATCATAATCAGGAATCGGCAGCCCATAATAACTTTTTTTTTGCATCTCAGACATCAAGTATTTATAACACGATAAAAATGTATGTCAAAGTTTTTTAAATTTTTAAACCAATTGAACCAAATTTTTTTATTAGACTTACCGACAATCTGCCTTTAAGACCTTTTGAAGCCTGATCTATAATGCAGATTTTCGGATTATCCAGATCAATGGTTGATTTTGGTATTAATATATTGCCTCCATGAAGATTATCATTCTTATTTATGCCTGAATCATTTAAGCCTAATCTTAAAATAGTACTACCTATTTTTTTGATAATTAACGATTTAGTTGTTCTGCTAAATATTTCCCTATCATCATCATTTAGATTATGATTGCTGGCAACTTCAGAGATTGTTATCCAATCGTGCATCAACTCTTCGGCCTTTAAGTAATCCCCTGATATATTTTTTAGTGCAAAATATTGATTAGGTATACTTATTGTTCCATCTGATTCTTCTTTAAGATAATTTCTTAGTGTATTTAGGTATATCATTTGATTGCCGTTTCATCAACCTGATATATAATCGAATTTTTACCTGAACCAACATAAGGATATTCAGCAAGATTACCTGGAGTACGATATGTAGTGTTATTCATGAATTCTATAACTATGTCGCTAATATTTTCTGAATTTTCAACTAACTCTCTACCTTCATCAGTAAATTTACTTAAAGGACGATTTTCAGAATTTCTCATTGATATTTTCTAGGATTCAAGTTGATCGCTATACCACTCAGGCAAATCTGCAATTCCATAATAGGGGGTATTTGAGCCTGAAACGTATTCACTCAAAGGATCACCTTTTCCATAGTGCCATATTTCTTGAGGATTTACATTAAGCTCAGCAATACTAGTCATTGCGAAGTATAGGATTCTTCTACCGAGTACTATTTCGCTGGTTTGTTCTGCGACTTCTGATTGTTCTTGAGTGTTCTCAATGTCACTCTTCCCTGCTTCTAGATGATATCCTTCATGAAAATCTGGATAAGCTGTACCTTTTACTCTTCCAGCAGTATGTCCTCTGTCAAAAGGTTCATTTGTCTCTACATTAATTAAGGCAACATCTACTGCACCACCTGTTAGGTGGGGTGTGGGTGTTATGTTTGCATTGGGTTTTGCACAGTAATTAGGTACCATTTCAGATATTTCATCATCAGTCATTTCCGGGTTTGTCTTTTTTATTATTGAGGGCCATGCAATCTCAAAAGCAAATTTTTGTACCTGATATGGTCTTAGTGCGTCATCAATTCTAATTCTAGCTGGTGCTCCTAGAGCGTCTCGCACTCCTGGGCTAATCCTTAGGAATAGATCAGCATGCACTAATCTTTTGGCAACATCTAATCTTACTAGGGGTGCGTCAGGTACTCCTGGAAGTACTTCTCCTGTCATTGAATTGGGTTTTGAATAATAACTTGAAGCGTCATCAAATCCAAATTCTGGCTCTCTGGGGTCAACTAAAGGATCATTATACAGGGGATGATCCTTATCAATCTGAAATCTAGTATCATATCCAGATTTTGTCAGACGTAAATTAGTAAGATTTGGTATTTTATCCATTAACATTATGATAACAGAATAACTCAATATTGTCAATTTGATATACCTACTTATATACAATAAAGGTCATATATTTATTGTATATTTTTCCTATATAAATTAAGCTGGGCTAATTAGTGATATAATTTGGATATGCTTAAGAGGAAAATTAAAAACTTAATTTCTAATAGAACCAGTAACGTATATAAAACATTAAACGTCATAGAGATAAGCCGTTCTAGATTACTCCATAATTTTTCATATATTCAAAAACATAATCCTGGTTTTTCAATAATCCCAGTACTAAAAGCCAATGCCTATGGTCATGGCTTGATACAATGCACCGAAATACTCAATGACGCTAATTGTGATTTCCTAGCTGTAGATGGATATTTTGAAGCGTCAAAAATACTAGATTTAACTAAGCACAGAATTCTTGTTCTAGGATATATAAATCCAAATAATTTTTACCTACTGAATAATAAAAGATGTTCCTATGTGATTCAGGATATAAATAGTCTCCAAAAATTGGCATCTCTTAATAAGCCATTTAATATTCATATAGAACTTAATACTGGCATGAACAGACTTGGCTTATCGGAGAATGAAATTGATGAATATCTATCAGTGCTAAAACAATACCCAAGACTAAATCTCGAAGGCATAATGACTCACCTAGCTGATGCAGACAATGAACTAGACAATACATACACCGATAGTCAGATGAAAATATTTGATACATGTGTCGAGAGAATTATCGGTGAAGGCTTTAACCCTAGATTTTTCCATATCGCTCAAACAGCTGGAAGTGTTAAAGCTAAATCAAAATATGCTAACACTATAAGGCTTGGCATTGGGCTTTATGGAGTGAACCCTCTTACCTATAATGATAAAGAATTTGGTGAGCTTTCTGACCTTAAGCCAATTTTAGAATTTAAATCAACAGTCATTAAAACTATTCGTCTTAAATCTGGTGACCGAGTTAGTTACAACGGTATCTTTAAAGCTCCTAAGGACATGACTATTGGTGTTTTACCTCTCGGTTACTATGAAGGTATTCCAAGAGAGCTTAGTAATACGGGAACAATCAGCTTTAATGGTCATAATTTGCCAATTGTTGGTAGGGTCTGCATGAATCATATTATGTTTGATACGAAAGACTTGCCTGTTAAAGTCGGAGATACAGCCGTAATCATAAGTAGCAATATTGATGATGCTAATTCTATATATAATATTTGCCAAAATAATAGCTTATTTAATTATTCTCTAATGACAGGACTGTCGGAGAGTACTCGGCGAGTTATCTCTGAATAGATTTTAAGACTGGGCTCTTTTTGGGTTAAAATATACTAAACAATAAATTTGATAAATAAAAATTATTGTTGTATTGTATTGTTATGAAATATGAGGATGCATCAATCAGTTTTACTCCTAGAGAATCTTATCTATTATGGAGATCATCAAATCCATACGATAAGGAAAGTCCAGAAAAAATATTAGGGGGATTATTGATGGATCAATTAACTGAATGGACGGAAGTAATTGATCATCATTTAGTAATACCTAATCTTACAGCGTCTGAACAAAACAAGTTTGATATTTTTATTTCATCCAATAATAGAAAACTATCCAGGCAGGCTGGCGAGATAATCAAAATAGCTGCCAATGAGGATAACCTCAATACAGTTAGAAAATTATCAAGTCTGGCTATCGACAGTGTTTATTCATTGCTAACTAAAGAGATAATAGATTCTAGCAGTCATAGTAACAATATTTTAACTGAAAAAGAACAGGAAAATTTAAATAGTGAATTATTCAAAGAAAATATAGAAGAATATTTTACAGCCTTAAATATACGCGAGAAGATAAATGAGATTCAAGCTTTGCCAACTAGTCGTTCATACCAGGAAACTCAATCAATATTTCGAAAATTCTTAGAATAATAAAAAAAGCTAGAAATTAGCTGTTGGTGCGACTGGTAATTGTTGGGAACAGGCTGATGGATTGGGGATGTTATTAAATCTATCACTTAACCAATTAATAACATTGCTAGATGTTTTTTCTGGAATTGCCTGATGAGCTACATTATCTATCCATAATGAATCAAGATTAGAACCTGCCTTACAAGCTGACTGAATATATAAGGCAGTTGTATCTGGAAGTACCACTTTATCTGTTTTACTCTCTACTACGAGTAATGGTTGATTGGAGCTTAGTATTGGTGCTGATTGCTTTTCGGCCATTTCCTTCCAGGCACTTATATTCATAGGGTTCTCTTTGTAGAATTTCTGACCTATCATGTTCCTTACAAGACCAACTAATGTAGATCTCAAGATACACTGATTAGCAATTCGTTGGTAATTATTTAATGCTGCGTTTGTCATTACGTCGGAATTACGTAGACTGCTGTTGATTGCAGGCCATGATGTGCCTACTAGTGGACCGATCACCCAGTCGGCAAGTGTTCCGTACTGTTCATTCATTAATGGAACTAGCTCAGCAGCTGGTGCCGAGGCTACTGTGCTGATTAGCTTTAGTTCTGGTGCGTATGAACTACTTAGGCTGGAACTAAATAAGACAGAGTTGCCTCCCTGTGAATGTCCCCACAATGCATAGCTGCTTCCAGTATGTGCCTCTCGTATATTTTGAGCTGCTCTCACACTATTTAGGACATCATATGCTTCATCATTGCCTACTAAATATCCTGACGTCCCAGGAGTCCCAAAACCTGCATAATCGGTTGCTGTAACAACCCATCCCTTAGCTAGCATCTGACTAACCCAACTGACACTTATAGCTGGATTAATTAATCTTGTTGGAGCACATGCATTACCAAATCCTAGGGTGCCGTGAGCCCATGCCACTATTGGCCTAGGAGTTCCATTACTCACGTTATTAGGTATAAATATCATCCCAGAAGAAAATGTATATTCACCGGAATTAGTTTGAGTCCTATAAAGAACGCGTAAACCATAGCCACCAGAAACGGTCACTCCTAAAGGTTCACTTCTCATAATTTCTCCAGGACGTCCTTTTATAACTAACCCTTTTGTATCGTAAAATGATTTAATTTTATTTTGATGGATATAATTTATGAATGAAAATAGTGCTAGCAATATTACAAGTAGACCAGTCACTGAAAGTATGATGATTAGAAAATATTTGATAATTCTATGTCTTTTAAAAAAGTGAACTTTATTTCTAGCTTTAGTCATATAAAAATATTAACACAGTAAGCATAAGTTTTTTTATATCATCGCCAGTACGTATGTTTTTTATATCCAATGATATAATTAGGTTATGACTCCTAGCCAAGAAATTGATAAGGTTATAGCTCAAAATAAAGATTGGCGAGGAGACACGCTGGCATTAATTCGCAATTTAATCCTGGCTGCTGATTCAGATATTATAGAAGAATGGAAATGGCGAGGAGTGCCTGTTTGGTATAAGGAAGGAATGATTTGTACTGGTGAGACATATAAGGCTGTTGTTAAGATGACATTTGCTCGTGGCGCATTTCTAAATGATCCAGCTCGTCTTTTTAACTCTAGTCTAGATGGTAATATGCGAAGAGCAATTGATATTCATGAAGGTGAAAAAATAGATGAACATTCACTGACTCAGCTTATTAAAGAAGCAATACGATATAACAAATCAAAAATAAAAAAAGTCGATTAGTATATTATTTACAGACTTTACTTAAGATAATTTTTTTTAACATGATCAGCATTAATGCCATTAACTAAATTTGTAAATCCCATCTGTTTTAGTAGTTGTATTGAAGTATTCGATCTACTACCGGTTTTGCAATAAACTACTATCTCGGTATCTTTACCTATATTACTAAGCAATGGCGAACCTGACATTAACTCAGATGGAGGTATGTTTAGCGCACCATCAACATGACCTGTATTGTATTCGAATGGTTCTCTTACATCAATGATAATCATTATTAAAGTATATCAAATCAATTATGCGAATATAAAAAGTCAGAACCGAATTAACAGTTTTGACTTTATCTAATGTGCGTTGGCTCTCAGTAGTGTCGGAAGTTAGAACTGTAGTAATGCGTGGTGCTACCGTTACTGGTCGAGCTTCGCAACTATGGACCTATTGAATCCTGGGACGCTTTGGGAACAGAGTCATCAAATATTCTTCCGGCCATATAGTTACCTAACTCAGGAAATGAAAAAAGACCCTCTAAAGAAGATCTCCTTTTCTTTGGCTCCGGGGACTGGATTCGAACTAAATTACAGGGATAAAATTAAAGAACCGCCCTTTCTGTATTGAAGTTTAAACTTTTTGTAATCATATATATATTAACTTATATGTTCCCACAACTTATGAATTCCACTCATGCATTCTTTAGGTGATGTAAATTTCTAGGCTTAATAGTTATTCTATATCGATAACGCGATTTGTAGATACATCACTAAATTTATTGAACATTTTTATGGATAAATCTCTAGATACTGTATCTACACATTCTGGTTTACTATTCTCTTTTTTGATGGTAAAAATTCTTGCATCCAAAAGTCTTTTTGATGCTCGCTTTAGTATTAAATCCTCCCATATTTTAGTCGAGCTATTTCATTAAAAACGTCCAGTGGAATCTCACCAGGGGCTAAGAGGTGAAGCGTATTAGCAACTTCATCGCGATGCACGACTACCATCCCTTTTATCGTGTTTAGTGGTCACCTGTTGCTTCCAGACGCCGTTCTTGTCAAGTAACTCCCTAGACTCTTCTTTTCCGGCTCGGACTTTCGCCAATACACTGTTGTACATGCTGATGAATCTATCAAAATCGATGCCGCGAGCAATGCTCGCTTCTCGCCACTCTCTATCAATCCACGATTCGGGATATTTCTCGTTTGTCCACTTACGGATCATAGGGATATATTTCGATAATTCAGGAAAGGCGTCGCTTAAATCGTCATGGGCAAACTGATATCGCCACTGTTGTTTGTAGTAATCATCCCATGTTTGTGGAGGGATAAATCGAGCCATGTAGTTTTTCGTCACACGGATGGTCTGAAACCCATAATCTCTAGTAAGGATCGCAGTGAGCCAGTTATCTTCATGGACACGCGCACCGGCTGGGAATCGAAGTGGATGGCCTTCAATCAACAAGTCTTTAGACCATCCTAAATATGCTCCGTGTAGCCAGTATTTCTCAGGAAAAGCATGTCGACGTAATGCATTCAGTTGGATGACAAGTGATAGTTCTTGGTCATCTGGAAGCGTTCCTTCGATTGGTGCATGATGCATACTAACAACAGTTGTGTCGGGCTGATTAATCGCATCGACAGTCCAGGCAATAGATCCTGAATCCATTATCAAGTCACCGTCAATCAAAATCAGGTACTTACCACTTGCAACGTCGATGCCATCGTTTACCGCAAACATCTTTCCGGCAATTTCACAATTTATTACTTTTCCAGAGACAAGATCATTCTGAAATCCTTCAGACGCAAATACAGATTTTGCTACTTCATCAGTTATACCTTTGCAGCAATTCGCAATTACGATTATCTCTGCTTTTTTACCAAATCTAAGGATATCCTCTCGAACTGAATTCAAGGTAGCCGGAAGGCAGTCTGCTTCATTCTTTGTAACCGGAATAAGGACAGATACTATTGTTTCTTCTGTGGTCATTTTAGCTACTCCTGTCTAGTTTGACACGTCTCACAAGTGCAGATGTGCTTATTTGACTGTACTGCACTTGGTCGAAAAAGGCACCTTCACTCTCATCCACGATGTGAAAGAGTCTGTCATTATATTGATCTCTTGTCACTTTATTAAGCGATTTTACGATTGTTAGATCTGCACCGGTTGATGCAACACTATAAGTTTCATCTGAATGCCTGCACGAATCATCACCGCAGATATTACATGCACCAGGACCATGTTTCGTAATAAAATCTATCAAATTATGACCAGATCGAATTGACTGCAAAGCAAGCATACTCGCACGCGTATCCCAGTCAAACAGTGGTCTTATTGAATCACCAGTTTCTGGTCTAAAAGATTTATTGTTTCTTATAGCCTCGTTAGTATCTAAAGATACGATAAGCCGTATTTGATCAGAACTAGCCAGGTCATGTATTGCGTTTATATCTTCGGTTGAGCCAAGCTTATACGCAGCTCCAATAATCCTTGCTTGAATTAGCCCACGTAGATGGTTAAGACCTAGCGCATCGTAGGCACCCGCATTGGCAACGACGTACTGTCCATCACTATGCCACTGTTCAACTTTTCGACTAGCAGCTACCGCTACGCACTCGGCACCACCACTGAAACCAGTTATACGGCCTTCTATCGAGGATTGAATGAAACTATTCGTAAGGCCGGATTTAAGATCCATACTTTACTCTCTTTATTATCGATGTAGAACTGATCTTGCCGCCTATTAATGAATCTTGGTATGCCAGCTCTTCTTCTTCGATAATCCTCAAAGTATCCGCCTTGAGTACCGTACTTTTTTTAATCTTATCAACAGTGTCCGTACTGGTGCTAGTAACAACGATGACATCAGGAATAATCATTTCAGCAATTGTAGTATTGTCGTCGTGTGGACAACGCATACTTGAACAGGTATCAGACCCATGTTGAACAATCATGTCAACCAGGGCATCAGTATTGCGAAAAGACTGTTTCGCTATCATCAAAGCTCTTGAATCCCAAGATAAAATAGGCTTTATTGTTTTACTTTTTTCTTTTACAAAAGACTTACTTTGTTTGACTCTTTCGTCGGTATCTATTGAAATAACGAGCTTTACTTTATCACCACCAATCAGTCTGTAGTGATAGAGAGCAAGGAGGTGATTAATGGTGAATATATCAAAAACTCCGGCCGTAAATACAATTTTATAGCCGTCTTTTTTCCAATTTTCGACAGTTTGCACCAGAGAGTCGATGTTGCACATTTGAAGATTTGAGCTAACAATTCTGCTCTCAAGTTGTTCTTCAAAGATATCGATCACACTCTGAACGCTCATTAACGTATATTTTAACATATCTTTATTACAATAGCAATATGGTAAAATAGAAATATGAAAGTTGTAGCAAAGGCACTTATAACAGACTTCGACGGCAAGTTGCTTCTTCTTTACAGGGGCATGACGCATCCGAACTTTCCAGGACACCTAGATCTACCCGGTGGTACGATTGAAGATGGTGAAAAATGGATAGATGCCGTTGCTCGTGAGATCGGGGAAGAAACTGCCATTCAAACCGACTCTACGCTACTAGAAAAAGTGTTAGAGAAACAATACCCTGATGTAATCCATGTTTTGTACACCACAACACTCCCCCTAAACCCACCCGAGATCAGCCTTAGCTGGGAACATAGCTCCTACGAATGGCTCACGAAAGAAACTCTCCTGCAAACACAATTACCCCTCGGGACTGATCGCTACTATCTAGATGTAATTGAGTATTTAAAAACAGCAGCCTAAGCTTCCCGCGTCAAAGATTCGTACGTGTCATGACGCGCCTTTACGATTGAGGCATTCTTGTCGCCACTCTGTCCATAATAATACGAATAGCTAGCTCCGAAAATATCACCTGCACCAATAGGGTTCTTCATCTCTTGGTCGCTCGCACTTACGGTGGTCACTTCAGTGCCATGTCCTTTTGTAAAATCAATAGACCCTTTTCTATTACGAGTGACTATGACATGCAAACCAGGGAATTGTTCTGACCATCTCTTTGCCGTCTGTTCAGAATATTCACTATCTTCATCTGATTGGATCGATGTTGTGAATTGAGACAAAATATTTGCATATTCTTTAAATTCTCGCTTAATAATGGGCCGGCCTAATCTTGCTTTCCTCAGATAACCCTGCGGAAGAATAATCTTCAAACATTCTGATGGTAAAATCTTTTCAATAGCCTTTAGATACTCCGCTTTATAGTTAGGGAGTAAGGGAGCAAAAATAAATATATCCGTGCTCTTTAATGTTTTCTTCATTTCTGGCGTCAATTTAACTGGCCCAGAGTTTAAAGTATTAACGCAGGACTGAATCCTGGCATCACCACGAATACGATTGCGGTATCGTAATGTATTAAAGCCACTCGGCTTATTTAGAAGCAGTCCAGTGTTCACATATTCAGCAAGGTCTTTGCTATACGGAGCGATAAGCACTGGCCTTATATCGTGCTTTTTTATGAAATATTCTGCCATGTAGAGCAAAGGTGACCCCCATCTGACAGTCCGCTCTCCGTCTATCGTATTTTCATCTACACAAACATGTCCGATTATCGCGATCCTTGGCGTCATTAACTCTTACTATCATATAGACCCTTCCGTCAGAGAAGTCTGGCGACGGCAGACCACTTTATCAAATGTGCATAAATCGAGTGAATATAGTATCATCAATCATATGCAAGATATCATAAACAGAGCAGCGCAAATTCGAAAATTGTACGACCAATTGAATGCTGGGAATGGCACAAAATGGAACGGAACAGATTTTATGTCTGGCTTTGTAGGTGATGTCGGTGATCTATCTAAAATCATCATGGTCAAGAGTGGCTTACGTTCGGATCAAGGTGAAAACATTGACGACCTCCTTGTTCACGAACTCGCAGACTGTCTCTGGTCTATATGTGTATTAGCGGATATCTACAATGTTGACGTAGAGGCGGCATTTTCAAAGACTATGAACGAACTTGAAGCAAAACTAAATAAACAACTTAACTAGTCGTTAAATTTTCGCCTAAAATTTTCTAGGTATTCATCATAAGAGGCCAGTACTTGATCTCTATCGCGTGTAATGTGTCCGTATCTCACGGGAATACCTTCAGATTCAGGACTCCAAGCTTCTCCAGCATCATTCACAAAGAAGTACGCACCCGCACCTGTTCTGGAATCCCTATTGCGCAGATCTAGCCGCATGCCATCAAGAGCCATTTGTCCTAAATTTTGAGTCGCTGCTTCAAAATCTTCATAATCAATTCGAAGGACTTCTTTCTGCCTAGATGGATTAGGGCCTGTCGTGTCATATTCAAATACATGCCATTCAAATGCTCCGAGAGACAGTGCAAGGTCACCTATCTCTTTTACTTGATCACTGTTCTTTGCGTGAACTACTGTATTGAATCCGAACTTTACGCCTGCCTCTGTCAATAGATGTGCAATTGCTTTCGTTTCTTCAAAAATATTTTTACGACCGCGCCTAAAATATTCGATCGTTCCCTGATCAACGCCATCCAAAGGCAAAGTGATACTTTCAACCGAATCCTTGATTGCATCTATATCAACTCTAGGAGTTAATCCGCGACCTTTAAATATGATCATTGAATCTTCAAGCAGTGAGGTTCCAACCGTGTCGATCTTTACCCTGTAGGCAATGTCATGCAAAGCATTCACAATGTCTACAATTTCGGGGTGAAATAGTGGATCTCCCCCAGAAAGAGTGACTCCATCAATACCCCTTGATCCAACCTCAGCTGCGAAATCGGTAATTTCGTCTAGCGTAACAAGACCACCCGTCGAAAATGTGTCACCAAAACTGTTGTAACAACCTTCACAACGGACTGGACAGTTTGGTCCAACAGCAAGGTTAAGGCGTGGTTGCCTAATAATTTGAGCTTTACCCTGGCCTTCACGTCTCTCAGTAGTACTCATGGCTATCCTCTTACGATTATCGCTTTATGTGTATATTATACAATATGATTGAACTATTGCAAGATTGTTAGCTCCTTAAGCTAGGATTCAAAGATTGAAACTATGTTATAGTATATTTTAAAGTTAAACATATGCATTCATATATACTTACCGAAATTTCGATACCCGTCCTAGATTATCTTCTCATTGCGGATGTATATACAACGAATAACACTAAAAATGTTCTATTATTTTTTGCCGGGTATGGATCAGACAAAGAAAGAAACCACGAATTCTTAAAAGGTCTTGTTGAAGCTACTGGGCTAACAGTTGTATGTATGAATTTATCCGGTCATGGCATTCAACATGTGTTTGATCTTAACGATACTCGTCCATCTCAACATATTATCGAAGCTGCGAGCTTATACGAATGGGCGCAAGATCGCTTTAAGAACACACCAATCATACTTATGGGCAATAGCTATGGTGGATACATTGCCGCTCAATTAAGTACCTATAAAAAAATTAATGCATTGGTTTTGAGAGCACCCACCGTGTACCCCGCTAATATCCTCATGTCTAAACAACGTGATATCGATAGAGAAACTATTTCAAGTATCTATCGAAAAGATGAAGACGCGCTAAAGATTAATCCACTTTTCGTTCAACTCTCGAAACCGCACAAGTTCGCAAGTCTCGTAATGGTGCACGATGAAGACGAGGACGTCCCAAAACAGACAACAGATTCATACAAAAACGCACTAGGTGGATCATCCTACCTCGGGGGAGGTATTCAACACTCTTTCGGATCTCCAAACAATAATAAGGAATCAATCTCTTTGTACCTGACATTCCTGTATAAATGGCTTAAAGATAACACAAATGACTAACGTAGAAAGGATAGATAATTCCGTCATCACGTTTCAGCCCCAAAGTACTGCACCGTTAAGTGCGGAGATTGTATCGGGACGAATACAAAGCCTCCTCGATAATATTCCTGAGATTAATACCCGCTCAGACGATACGTATCTATTCCCAATGTCTGCAATGACCGCAGGTCTAGCACTAGATTACGGTACTGATGACGAGGCACATGTGTACGGAGCTATCGTACCCGAATCAACCCATCAGGCCGACAAAGGCATGCTCCACACACTTGTATCTGAGGATGCATTTCACCCCAATTGGTATCTTCCTTCTTTCGCAGATAATATTACAGAAAACGTTATGCCCGGCTTTACCATATTCAATGATAAAGATGCCCTTGCTAGCTATGACCTCCTGACGAAGGACGGAATGATGGTGCGCGCTAAAGACCCTTCCGCAAATGGCGGTGGGCGACAGATACTTCTTACATCAAAGGAACACCTTGAAGATATCTTGAGTAAGTATAAAGACATATCTAAGATAGGGCTCGTTTTAGAAGCGAATACAGATAGAATTACGAATATGCCAACAGTTGGACAAATTAACCTGCTTGGCAATAAATACAGCTGGATAAGCCATAATTTTAACGTTATAGATAACACAGCATTGCGCTTTGGAGGCACCCACCTATCAATAGCAAAAGGTTCACACAGCGACTTATTACAGGAGTTTGAATTTAACGATGGTGATGTAAGGGCGATTAAGGTCGCGGAAGCGGTACTGAAAGAATATAGGGCTTCGAATATAAAGGTGGGTAGGTGCGCACTAGACGTTCTTCAGGGAATAACCAGCAATGGTCGCCAGATTAATGGAGTCGTTGACCCCTCTTTACGACCAAGTGCTTCGTCAGTTGCAGAGATAAGAGGTATCGAAGAGATTCACGAATCGAAATCGTTAAGTTCTTCAGTAAAGCTTTCTTTTCTGTATGACAAGCTATTACCAATACCCGATAATGCAGAGGTTTTTCTAGATCACGAAAAGCTGCGAATTGCCGTGGAAGTTATTCCTAAATAAGTTCACTATATACCATGTGCATGTAGTCGTCTTTCGCATCCTTTGCCTTCTCTAAGAAGACATCTCTACTCACCCAGTCATACGACGCATGTTCTGCGCTAAGTACTATCTTGGGGTGGATAGATAGTTCATAAATATATAGCACATGCTTTGCACCATGATGATTGTAATCAAATCCCTGATAAATTTGCCTGACTTCGTTCATGTTAATCTTTAGACCTATTTCTTCATAGACTTCACGAATCATCGTGTTTATCAACTGCTCACCAGGTTCCATGGCACCCCCTGGGAGGTCGGGATCGTTACCAAATATACGATGCTTGTCCCTGTAAAGCAGTAAGTACTTTCCGTTGCCGTAGACGATGACTAATTTTGCGACTTTATTCATTAGGATCATTATAAAAACACCTTAAGCCATCATGAAACTAAAGTGGATTGAGCGACACGGCAATATTAACAAACTTCTTGGCTCCGACGGCTGGACTATCCAGATATAACATCGTCACATTCGGGTAAGTAAACTTCCCCGCCCTGCTCCTCGTTATCGAACCGCAACCATGCACCGCTTCGCGTTGCGGTTGCTGAACCCATTCAATCTTTGGACAAAGAAAAACGCCAGACCATAAGGTCTGACGATTTTCTTGGCTCCGGGGACTGGATTCGATTCGAACCAAACACTTCTACCACCTAAATATTAGGCTCACTTCACTTTGGCTTACCCCTGTAATTTGTCAAATTTTTGCATATATTTTTTGCATGAAATGTGATACAATAAGCCTATGAGTAATAGCAAAGTTATTAATGTTAATGAAAACAGTTCAGCGTTCCTATTTGAATTGGAGCGACGAATTAAACTTGCTAAAAATCCTAAAAATCGTATACCACTTAGCATAGCCAAGAAAGATATTCTAAAAAAATATCAGGAGCTTGCTGGTGCAAAAGTATAGCGTAAGTCTAACAGAAGGCGCTGAAAACGATATTGCCGATCTAATGGCATTTTATGAGGAGCTGGTGGATGCTGAATCGGCGATGAAGTTTCTTGACGAAGCTATGGAAACCGTAGCGAACTTGGAAAACTTGCCACGAGCCAATACCGTATTCAATGACAATCCGGATCTGCGCAAAGTTCAGATGGAAAACCACAAAGTAGCGATTGTGTATCTTGTGGATGACAATCGTTTTGAGGTGATTGCTGTTCGTGCATATCACCAGATGCAAGACCCCGTGCAATATCAAGAATCGGTACGTGAACGTATACGCAAATTGCACAATCAAGCATAACTAGTGTTCTGCAGGGTATACTATAGGTATGGGAAAAGTACTCGCAATTGGCGACATCCACACAAAGATCTGGATTATTGAGAAAGTCGCTAAAGTCATTAACGATTATGATAAGGTTATTTTCTGTGGTGATTATGCGGACGACTTTAGTGC
>Ga0194055_10001422_pt1 | contig 19541 bp, 15 predicted proteins | sample SepL449m_MetaG_FD_155482 | JGI IMG/M metagenome (GOLD analysis project Ga0194055, IMG submission 155482) | Anoxic zone freshwater microbial communities from boreal shield lake in IISD Experimental Lakes Area, Ontario, Canada - Sep2016-L442-9m | ecosystem: Environmental > Aquatic > Freshwater >...
TCGAAATCCCTCCTTGATGCGTGTCTGTGGTCTTGTCAACAACCTTCAAACACCGGAAATCACCGAGGGATTTCGTCTTTTTTCACGTTCTTTCCGAACTCCGCTAAACAGGTTCGCTTACTTGAGGACTAAGCCGAGTGATCATGGTTGACTGTGAACTGCCGCACGACGAGCGACTTGCGTGGTGGAATCCCCTGAACTGGCCGGCGGGAATCTGGGTTCTGATCATTGGTTCTCTCATCATGTCGCTGCCGTTCATCATCCGGACGGTGATGCTCTCTGGCGTGTCGGAAATGCCGGAACCGTTTGACGTCGCCGAGTTCGCGAAATGGAATGTTCCCGACGAGGACAACGCATTTACGGATTACAGCCTGGCCGTAGAAACGAAGGCGAAGCTTGGCACAATTGCAACGCCACCGTCTTTTGATGCAGTAATGAATGACGGTTGGTCCAAGTCCGACGAAGAACTTCTCACGTGGATGCAGATGCATCGGGAGTCACTCGATGTCTGGCGTCGCGGGACAACCAAACAAAAGGGAAGGTATGTCTCTCCGCTCGACATGTCGTTCGGCACGTTGTTGCCCGTCATCCAGGAACAGAGGATGTTCGCACGACTGGCTGTCCTGGAAGGTTATCGTTGCCTGGAAAAGGGCGAATTGGATGATGCCTACCAATGGGGGCGTGCGATATTTCGCGCGGGAGGCCACACAACATATCGTGGCTGTCTGATTCAGGGGTTAGTGGGAGTCGCGCTGCATAGCATGGCTTCGAATTCCCTTCAGCAATGGGCAGAACATCCACAGGTCACGTTAACGCAACTGACATCCGCATTGGCTGCGGTACGCGCGGACGAAGCGCTGTATGAACCGACGTCCAGCATCCTGAAAGCGGAATACATGACTGTCGAGAATACCCTGGCGTCCGGAAAATGGGGGGAAGTCATGGACCAGTCGGGTGGTCCCAATTCCGGATTCGTGTGGATGGCCATGAAAAGTGGGGCGTGGGTCATCGGCGAGCCTGATTTGATGCGCCGACTTTATCGTCAGATGGTCGCAAATCATCTGCGTGAAATTGACAAGCCGATGGCAAAGCGGACAAAACTGGTCGGGTCAGCAGGACTCTTTCTGTTCGATATCGACCCGGCGGTTCCGCTCCTTCGAGGGCAGATGAACCCGCAGGATATCGATCAGCAGTCGAAGCGATCGATCCTGATGAGGCTACTGTCACCCGCGATGAAAAATGCTGATGAGGCATTCCTGCGACGACGTGCTCGTCAGTCGGCTCTTGAAATTCTCCTGGCAGTCCAAGCCTACCAGCGTGACAACGGCCAGTATCCGTCGGAGCTGGCCGACGTCGTACCAAAGTATTTGGACCAGGTCCCGCTGGACGCCTTCGATCGATCCGGTGGAACCATGCGTTATCGGCGCGACGAGGCTGGCGGGGCAGTGGTCTGGAGCATCGGGCCCGACGGCGTTGATGGAAATGGCGATGTTGTTACTAAAACGGCTCAGCCACCTGATGTCGGGTTTGTGATCAAGCAGCGCTCGGAACAATGAAGTGTGACATCGAACCGCCCTGGCAATTTCATAGCGATTCGTGAACTGAGCTGAATTGACCATGGTCGAAAATCAACGGCCTCACGGTGAGCGAACAGCGTGGAGAAATCCCATGAACTGGCCCACAGGAATCTGGGTACTGCTCGTTGGTTCGCTCATCATGTCGCTGCCATTCCTCATCAGGATGGTGATGCTCTCTGGCGTATCGGATATGCCGGAACCGTTTGACATCGACGAGTTCGTGAAATGGGATGTCCCCGACGAGGAGAACGCATTTACCGATTACAGACTGGCCGCTGAAATGAAGGCGAAACTTGGCGCCATTACGACGCCTCCGTCTTTTGAAGCGGTGATGAATGACGGTTGGTCCAAGTCCGACGAAGCACTTCTCACATGGATGCAGATTCATCGTGCATCGCTCGATGTCTGGCGTCGCGGGACAACCAGGCAAAAGGGAAGGTGTGTTTCGCCGCGCGAGATGTCGCTCACCAAGTTGTTACCCGTTATCCTGGAGCAGCGTTTCTTTTCGAAACTGGCCACTTTGGAAGTGAGTCGCTGTCTGGAAAAGAACGAATTGGATGAGGCCTTTCAATGGGGGCGAGTGATATTTCGCTCGGGGGGCCACACGACATATCGTGGCTGTCTGATCCAGGGATTGGTGGGAATCGCCCTCCATGACCTGGCGTCGAGCCGCCTTCAGCAATGGGCAGAACATCCACGGGTGCCGGCGGAGCAACTGACCTCCGCATTGGTTGCTGTACGTGCGGATGAAGGGCTCTATGAACCGCCGTCAAGTATCCTGAAAGCAGAATACATGTATGTCGAGAATATTCTGGAATCCGGAGAATGGCTGGAATCCGTAAGCCCATTGAACGGTCCGCCTACGGGTTTCGTTGCCAGCGCCCAGAGAGGGGGCGCGTGGGTCATGGGTGAACCAGAACTAATGCGGCGACTGACTCGTCAGATCATCGCGAATCACCTGCGTGAAATTGACAAGCCGATCACAAAGCGGACCAATCTGGTCGGGTCAGCAGGATACAAACTGTTCGATCTTGACCCTGCGGTTCCGTTGCTTACAGGTCAAATGGATCCGCGGGATATCGTACAGAAGTTGAGGCGATCGATCCTGATGATGCAATTCGGACCTTCCACGAATGTTGACGATTTACTCCTGCGACGACGCGTTCGCCAGTCGGCCCTCGAAATTCTCCTGGCTGTCCAAGCCTACCAGCGTGACAACGGCCAGTATCCGGCGGAACTGGTCGCCGTCGTGCCCAGGTACCTTGACCAGATCCCGCTGGACGACTTCGATCAAGCGGGTGGAACCATGCGTTATCGGCGCGACGAGGCTGACGGAGCAGTGGTCTGGAGTATCGGGCCTGACGGCGTTGATGGAAATGGCGATGTCGTTTCTAAAACGGCTCAGCCACCTGATGTCGGGTTTGTGATCAAGCAGAGATTGGAACAATGAAGCGTCACATGACCCCAGCGATCGGGTCTGCGTGGTGGTCGAAGTAAACGGGCCGATTGGCCGATGTGTAGAGCGGTTTCGTCCGGTCGATCCCGAGCTTCTCGTAAATCGTACAGGCATACTCTTCGGGAGTATGGGGCGAGTCGAGTACATATCCGCCATCGTCGTCTGTCTTGCCGATCACGACACCACCTGGGACGCCTGCCCCTGCGAATACGATTGAGTAGGCATCGGTCCAGTGATCGCGCCCCTGGAATCCATTCAAGCGTGGTGTCCGTCCAAATTCCGTGATGAAGCAAACCAGCGTTTCCGCCAACAGACCTCGCTGGTCCATATCTTCAATCAAGCCAGCAAAGGCATGATCGGTACTTCCCATCATGACCCAATGTCCGATCCCGTACCGTCCCTCACCCCCCGCCTTGTTACGAATCGTGCCACACGAACCTGGCGTATAAATCAGATCGTGATGATCCCAGTTCAACAGGAAGCCGCCAGGGACTTCATTGGAAAATGGCCAGATGACATCGACGGTGACAAATCGCACACCCGCTTCAATCAGCTTGCGACCTGCCAGGTAACAGGCCCCGCGATGCCCGCGACCATACAGATCACGAGTCGCCTGCGATTCAGTCTTCAAATCGAAAGCACTGGCCACTCGAGAGCTGGTCAACGTATCGAACGCCTGTGAATAGAATCGGTCCATCCCCTCAACGTCGTGACCTTCGTTGAATCGCGCATCGAGGCTGCTGAGCATCTGCCGACGACCATCCAGACGACGCGCAACGTTTTCGCCGCGAGGCAGCAGATCCGCGACTTTCCAGTCAGGAGACGAAACATCGCGTCCACCGGTCTTGAAGACTCGCGATGCCGCAGGCAAAAACCCCGTCCGAGCCGAAGCGTTCTGTTCGCTGTTGCCGGGGACCATGATGTAGGGTGGAAGATCGCGACACTCGGTCCCCATGATCTTCGTGGCGATGCAACCAATGTCTGGCATTTCCAACGGGCTGTTCGGGTGCGAACCCGAGAGCATGTACTGGGTCCCATCAGGGTGTCCGTTGGCACCCGATTTTGGATGCCGCATCGAACGAACCACCGTCAGCTTGTCAGCCACGCGGGACGTGTGCGCCAGCAACTCGGTGAACTGTACCCCAGGTGCAGACGTCGAAATCGGTTTGAAAGGGCTGCGATGGTCAACCGGAGCCAGTGGCTTCGGGTCCCAGGTGTCCATCTGGGACATTCCACCCTGCTCCAGGATCACCAGGACATTTTTTGCAGCAGGTTTCACACCGCTGGATGCCGCTTGAGCCTGCAGGGCCATCCATTGGGGGAGCGATAATCCCAGCACGCCGACCGACCCGACCTGCAAAGCTTTCCGACGTGACATCGAACCGAACAGGGAAGATTCATTCATGGAAGAACTCTCGGCGGCGATTCGGGCGGGTAGTCTGACAACATCTCATCGGCAGAATTTGCGGTCGGGTCCAGTAGGTTAACCGTTTGAGGTAATCCGTGGGAAGTTCGGGTTTGCAAATTGTCAGGGCAATCTCATCTCTCGGATTTGACCGCGGCTACCGTGCACTACGTGGCCCAATACCCGTATTCCAGTTCCGTGGCGTACCCATCGGCAGTCGACTTGCCTATAATCGGGCCGATTGTTTACCCGTACCCGGATCTTGCCTTAGAGAACCCGTGTTGCGATGGCTTCCGAAATCGCCCAGCCCGAAACAACTGACGCCAAATCCGTTGGAATCGTCCAGACCCAATATGTGACTTTGTTTGAGCCTCCCCATCCACTCACTCTGGAAGGGGGCCAACAACTTGGTCCAATTACTGCCGCCTACGAAACATATGGCGAATTAACTCCAGAACGCGACAACGCCATTTACGTCTGCCATGCGCTGACCGGCGACGCCCATGTGGCGGGTAAGCACAGTGCCGACAGTCGCAAATTTGGCTGGTGGGATGGACTCGTCGGGCCCGGCAAAGCACTCGATACGAATCGCTATTTTGTGATCTGTGCGAATGTCCTCGGGGGATGCCAGGGGACGACGGGGCCGAGTTGTCGGAACCCCGCGACCGGCCAACCGTATGGTCTGCGGTTCCCGTTCATCACTGTTGGCGACATGGTCGAAGTCCACGCGGCGCTTGTACGGCATCTGGGGATTGAAACGCTGCTGGGAATCGTCGGCGGGAGCCTCGGCGGGATGCAGGTGCTTGACTGGGTCGCCCGCTATCCCGATATGGCCCGCAGCGCAATCTGCCTGGCATCGGCCGCGAAACTTTCGGCACAGGGAATCGCCTTCAATGCCGTCGGGCGTCGGGCGATTACCGCTGATCCACAGTATCAGAATGGTGACTATTACGGGGATGAACCCGCCAAATACGGTGAAGTCGGCCCGCGGTTCGGGCTGGCCCTGGCGCGCATGGTGGCTCACATCACCTATCTTTCGGAAGCCTCGATCGAACGCAAGTTCGGCCGAGACCTGCAGCATAGCGACCACCTGGCCTATGACCTGCAGCGTGAGACCGAATTCAAAATCGAAAGTTACCTGCATTATCAGGGAAAGCGATTCATCGAACGGTTCGATGCCAACAGCTACCTGTATCTGACGCGGGCGATGGACTACTTCGATCTGACACAGCGTTACGGCTCACTGCAAAAAGCCCTCGGTCGAACAAACGCCCGGTTTCTGATTACGTCGTATCACACCGACTGGTTGTTTCCATCGAGTCAAAGTAAAGAGATCGTGACGGCACTGGTCGAGACGCGCCGTCACGTGACGTATCTAGAACTGGAAAGCGTTTTTGGACACGATTCATTTCTGATTGAAATTGAGCAACTGGAAGAACTGGTGACTCCGCTGTTACTGGAAACGTACCGCAGAAGTCGCGATGTTTGATGAAAGATCTTGCGGGGTCATTAGCCGTTTTGCGTTCGCCCGCGGTTAAAATCGGGAGCTAGTGCGTTCCGGCTGATTGATCGAACCCGAAAAATAAGTCGTGACGCTTCCTGCTGTTCGTGTTTTTGATTTTCGCTGTCTTTTCCTGACGAATAAATGCCATGCCCTACGGTGTTCCTGATCCTACCGCAGCTTTGACCGACCGATTGATCATGGATCAAATCGGCCGGGGAAGTCGTGTCCTGGACCTTGGCTGTGGTGACGGACGATTGCTCTGTCGTCTGCGTGACGAAGTCGAATGCTCTGTTCAGGGAATCGAACTGGATCATCGAGGGGTTGTGGAATCGATCACCAAGGGGATGCCTGTCATCCAGGCGGACTTGGACGAAGGTCTGGACGAAATCCCTGAGCACTCTTTCGATTTCGCGGTTCTGAGTCAGACCCTACAGCAAGTTCGACATCCTCAAAACCTGCTGCAACGGATGTTGCGTGTTGCCACGCGCGCGGTCGTGCTGGTTCCGAACTACGGCCACTGGCGAATCCGAGTACAGATCCTGCTTCACGGAAGAGCTCCCGTGACAGGGTCATTGCCTTACGACTGGTACAACACGCCGAATTTGCACTTCATGTCGATGCTCGACTTCCGCGACCTGTGTCAGCAGATGAAGATCCGCATCGTCAGGGAAATCCCGATTATTCATGGTCAGGCGGCAATTGGTGCGTGGGGTGCCAACGTCCGTGCTGACAGCGCTTTGTATGTTCTGGAACGCCAGGAGTGAATTGGATACGGCTGAATCCGACAGTCAGCGCCGGCATCATGGCCTGCAAAACTGTTGAATGAACGAAACGAAAAGGAGAACTTGAAATGCACCGATTGCTTTCCCTTGTACTGTTGTGTGGACTGGTCTCTCCCTTGTTGGCGGCTGATCCCAAGCCCGCGAAAACCGACCGAGCCGCTCTGGAAAAAGAATTCGCCGAAAAGCTGTCCGGGGCCACTCTGGTCGGCACGTTCACTACCGACGGTAAGGAAGGGGCTAAACCTGACCGCTACAAAATTGTTTCCGCAGAAAAAGTGAGTGAGACAGCCTGGGTGATTACTGCGACGATGAAAGTGGGTGGCGAAGACGTCAACATTCCGATATCGATCCCTGTCTTCTGGGCTGATGACACCCCCGTACTCTCGCTGACCAACATGACCATTCCCGGCGTCGGCACGTTCACGTCGCGAGTCATGTTTTATGGGGACCGCTACGCAGGGACCTGGCAGCATGGCGACCACGGCGGCACATTCGCGGGTCTCATCGAAAAGGCCAAGCCTAAAGACAAGAAGTAGTCCGTGGTTCCCCCCGGCGGGATCACAACTGGTGAGAGGACCACCAGCAAAGCGAAGCGCCCAGCCCTCCCGTCTTCACGCGCTGACTGCCGCAGCACTGGTGTTCATCGCGGTCGGCAGGTCAATATGTTGCAGGCCCGGAACGACTTCTTTGGCCAGGACGACCATATGCGGGTGACACGTGAAGAACAGAATCTGGACCGATTTGGCAACTTCGGCCAGCGTGGCCAACGTCTGGCGAACTCGACCATCGTCAAAGTTGACCAGCACATCATCCATGACGATCGGTAGCGGTTCGTTCTGACGACAATAGTGCAGCACGTAGGCCAGGCGGATCGCCAGGTAAAGCTGTTCGCGAGTTCCTGAACTCAACTGGTCTGGTGTCCGCTCGACCCCATCGAAGCGTCGCACGAGAATCCCCTGCGTTGTGCCAGTGGTGCGATCGAATTCAACGTATTTCCCAGATGTCATTTGCGACATCAGCCGCGAAACGGTAGCGACCATTTCCGGCTGGTTTTCACGTTCAAACCGGCGGACAGCTTCGCTCAGCAGGTGCTTGGCAAACACGAGTGGGACGTACCGGTCGACATCTGCGGCCAGATGCGATCGCTTGCGGGATAACTCATCGGTCAGGATTGCGGCATCGCCGGAACCGTCGAGACGGGCGAGTTCGCTCCGTTTCACCGCAGCCGCTCCGTCAGCCTCTCGCTTCTGTTGTTCGACAAGTTTCAGTTGCTCGGCCAGGTCCCGGCGCTGCCCTTCTAGAATGTCGGGCTGCAACTGATTCAACATCCGTTCAAACTCTTCGCGATCTTCGCCCGCCCGGATCAAATCGATTTCGTGCGTCCGTTGTTCCAGGTCGATGTCGAGCTGACCGATCTTCTCAGATCGAGCAACGACTTCGAAGAATTCGGCCTCGGAACTCGCTTCGGCCGCCGAGAACAAATCCGTTCGTTCCGTGATCAGTTGAGTCCGTCGATCTTCGATCAACGTTCTCTGGTCGCGAGCCGCGTCACGCTGCTTGCCGAGTTGGTCGTATTGCTTCTGCGCTTCTGAGGCATGTTCCAACTGGTCTGACAACTTCTCGGCAGCCAGCTCCGGCGGGTCACGCAACAGGTCCGCCGCGAGTGCTTCACAAAGCGGGGTGACTCGAGCTGCAAACTCATCCAGACGAGCCTGCATCGCCGCCAGACGGTCTTCTTCTTGTGGCAGGCTGTCGAGTTTAATCCGTGTGGCCAACAGTCGACCAATCACGGTTCGCGTCAGTTCCGTATCCAGATCGGCTGGAAGCCGCAACTGACTCAGGACCCCTTTCCAGGCATCTTGCCACGCGGATTGACGCCCCGAAAGTGCCAGCAACTCCGCATCGCACTCTTCGATCTGAGGTTCCAGTCGCTTGATGTCGCGTTTCAGTTCGCGACTGCGACTCTGCTGTTCTTTTGCGTCATCGACCGCCTCGTGTGCGGTGACCAGCAGCACGGGGATTTCTGCCGTCGATTCACACGCCGAACGAAGTCGGGTTTCAAACGTCTGAATCTGCTGTCGCAACAGATCCGATTCCGCGACGATTTCTTCGCGCTTGGCGACGGTTTCACAAACAGTTTCGTGATCGCTGACCCATGGACGCATGGCGTCGGGATCGAGCGGAACGAACCCGCATGCTTGCCAGACACCAATCCAGCGAGACTGCAGATCGGCCTGCTGCTGAGTCAGCAGTGCCGCTCGTTCCTGTTTTTGCGTGATGCGAGCGGTGAGCAAATCTCGCTGACGACCAAGCTCTTCACGGCGCACGACTGCATCGGCGTTGGCATAAATCCGGTCCGCAATTTCGTCGGCTTCGCGGACTGCTTGCTCATACGATTTTCCGAGTGCCCCCGAATCGACACCGAACCAGGACGTTTCATGGTCTTCGATCAATCGCCGTCGGATCTTGCCCCAGTTCGTATCGCGACGCTGTCGGGCCGCATCTCGCTCGCTTAGGCTGGGGACAACGCCGCGTGCGACGACTTCATCCAGCTTTTCCTGGACATCGCGCAGTTCATTCTCATCTTGTAAAATGGAATCTCGCAGGGCTCGAAGCTGCTCCTGCAGGTCCGCAAAATCTGTTTCGAACTGCTTGATCGTCCCGATGCGGGGCACCGGCAATTCGTGAGGGTTCTGGAAACCGGCTGGCATGGGCGGAGTCAGCTTTTTTAATTGCGTCGCAAGCTGACGTTCAATTCGAGTCGCTTCGATCGTCCGCTTGTCGAGGACCTTTCGGTCGCTGCTGTAACTCGATTCATCTGCCAGGACGGCAACGAGAGGCGCGACGTCGCGCAATTCACCCAGGGCCTCAACGTCCGCGCGTGACTGACGAAGTTGAGCGGACAACTGCTCGCGTTTTGCTCGCAGCTCGGCGAGTGTCGTTTCACGAAGGCGGTCTTCGTCAATCAGGCGGTCAATCTCCGCACGTGTTGCCACGTCGACTACGAATGATCGCAGATCATCATGCGTCCAGCCGGGTCGCAGCTCGCCCAGTTCTCGATCAATCTGCTGTCGTGCTGCGGCATGTTCTGCCTTCAGCTTGGGGAGGTCTGCTTTGGCTTCGAGATAGGATTGTTTCAGTTCCAGGCAAGCTCGGATTTCGGCCCGGAAGGAGACGGCACGAGGATTGAGCTTCAGTAGAGATAGATCGCGTTCCAGATTAGCGATGTTGTTGGCCAGTCGTGACGATTCTTCGTCGCTCGTGCGGATCTTTTCCGATAAAGCCGCATAGCGGGCCCGGGCATCTGAAGGGAGTGAGCGTGGAACTGATAACGGCTTGCGGTCACTGAGGCATTGCTGCAGCTCCGTCCACTTCTGATAGGCGCGGCAAAGCTTTTCCAGACGGCCATGTTCACGACGCAACTGGTCGACAGTTCGATGCAGTTCAGCCGCTCGCGATTCTTCTTCAGCCGCTTCACGTCGACACTTCAGATAGTCGTCGGACCGCAGGCTTTTCGCTTTGATCTGCGCGGACAGATCTTTCAGTCCACCCAGCAGCAGATTGATGGAAGGCTTGCGAGCTGTCGGACTGAAGAGTTCCCCCGCCTGCTGTTCCAGATCCGCCAGGATTCGCTCGGGACTGACGGCGCTGCCGAGTCCGCCGCCAAACAGCGCTGACTGCAGGCTTTCGTGCTTCAGGCTCTCTTCACCCTGACTCAATTGATCCAGGCCGAACGCAAAAATCGATTCAAACAGACTGCGATTGGCGTGCCCGATCAGACGCTGAAAGCCCGCCTCATCCAGTCCTGATTCTTGCCCATCGATCTTCACGCTGATCTTGTTCTTGGTCCCCTTGCGACGACGGAGCTCGACGGAACGCCCATCGGACAGCAGCAGGGTGCCAACTCCGGCAATTTCAGAACCCGCTTTGAAGTCGTAGGGTGTACGAGTGGGGAAGTCGAACAACCAACCTCGCAGAAATTGCAGCAGAGTCGTCTTGCCTGCTTCGTTCGGTCCGTAGATCACCTGCAATCCGTCTGACGGCAGTGCAAGTTCGCACTCGGTGAAATGACCAAACTGGTTGATGTGGATCTGTCGCAGCTTCATGGTGCTTCCTCAGCCAGATGACTCAGGAGCAACTCTTCCGCTTCGCGCAACCATAAGACCAGGCGTTCGGGATCGTCCAGATTGATTGTTTCCGAATTGTCCTCGCGCGGGGCAAGATCCGCCCCAGCTCTCGCTGACAACGGTTTCAACAATTCCGTTAATGACTGCAACCGTTCGGGATCTTGAGCAATCGTCGATATCTCGCGGAGCAGATCCCCGACGAGATCCTGACGCAAACGCATCGCTTCGATATTGTGTGGCGATTGCGTCCGGAACTGAACGCGTTCGATCCAGACGTCATCCCCAAAATCACCAGCCAGTCCCCGCAGGTTGGCGACGATCTGTTGCCGTGCGGCATCGCGTGACAACTGCTGATGAACGGCACAGCGCCCTTCAAACACCAGTCGCACTGCAGCCAGTCGACCATCGGCCGCTTGCGTCACCTGGCGCAGGGCACGTCGAGTGCGATCCAGAAGCGCATCCTCATCGTCATCCGGCTCCAGCACGATCGTTTCGCGGTACCAGCGCATGACGTCTGTCTCGCGAAACTCGACCGACACGACCTCATTCTGATCAACCGTAACGACCAGGCATCCCTTTGGGCCCAGTTCCTTGGCATGGCGCCCCTGGCTGGTTCCCGAATAGGCGATATGCGGTCGTTCGTTCAGTAATGCAAAGTCGTGAACGTGGCCCAGAGCCCAATAGTCGTACCCTTTCGCCGCCATTTCTTCGACCGAAGAAGGAGCATAGGCATCATGATTGGGATTCCCACCAGCATTCGTATGCAGCACCCCGATATTGAAGCAGTCGGGTACAGGTTGCGGGTATTCGGGAACCAGGTTTTCGGTCACTTCACGCTTCGGATAGCTCATGCCATGGATGGCAACAGGCAGTGTTGGATGCCGAACGGTGTGTGGTCGTTTGTGATCAAACAGGACGACGTTGACAGGCCACGGAACCTGTCGAGCCATCTCATCGCGCGAATCGTGATTTCCCAGGATCAGATACACGGGAATATTGGCTTGATTCAGCCGCTGCATCTGCGAGGCCGCAGAGAGCGCCGAGTTAAAATCGCGGCAGGCGGTATCAAACAGATCCCCTGCGATGATCAGGAAATCGACCTGCTCGTTCAGGCAGATCTGCACGATGTTGTCCATCGCGCGACGAGTCGCCAGACGCAGCCGTTCAACGGGAGCACCTGCATACTCTTCCAGCCCTCGCATGGGGCTGTCGAGGTGAACGTCAGCGGCGTGTACAAACTTCATGGTCAGTCAGTCGTCATCCAGACTACAGTCAGTCGTCCTTGCACATTGGGACACCATCTTGTGCATTCTACGCGATGGTGAGACGGCGCAATAGCGAAATGCCTGGAATCTCATTCCCGATTATCCTCACGGAAAATGAACGCGAGCCGATAGGTATCGTCTCGGCGTAATTTGATAGGTTGTTGCCCTAAATCGATTCCGTGCCGGTCACCAAGCGAACTCCTAATCGAGGAGGGGAATTCAAATCCAGCACTCGAGCCTCGATCCGTCACACTCCGTTGTGTTGCAATCGGAACTGGGCTTCGGCCTGAAGAACGGCCATTAGATTATTGGCCTCAATGTATGCTTCATACTCGGCGCGTTCTTCTTCCGTCAAATGGCCTTCGTTCGCCTTGCCGGCCAACTCATCGACCCTATCGGCGAGCGAAGAGTCTGCTGGAAGATGTGCCATTTGACGCAATTGATCGGTGGAAAAAATCGCGAATATCGGGGCCGTACCCCGATGGAACGCGTGCTCTGAATCGGATGTAATGCTCATGGGGTTAGGTCTACCAGAGTATCCACCCAAAGGTCAAATTGATTCTGTGTGGGGCGCCAAACACCCCACTACCAACAACTGGGATCGAATCCAAACGGCCCCGGCGATAAGCTGGGGTTTGTTCGTTAGTCGGAAGCCCATCGTTCATCACGGGCAAGTTACCTTGGAGCGTTGAGTGGAGGTTTGGATGATGGATCGTCGGTACTGGTTGAGCGGTCTTTGTATCGCTCTGTTGGCATCCGTTCCGTTAATGAGTGCCAAAGAGACCGCCACCGAGCAACAGATTTCGGTCCGGTCGTTCTCGCAGAATGACGTTCTCGGCGTTTTGGGCGTGCCAATCGGGACAGTGGTCCGCATCAATGGAGTTGCACTCGACGGCAACAAGACGAATTTCAAAGCCGATGAAGGGCGATGGATTCTGGAGATTGAACGGGTCAACGGTCGCCCACTTAAAGACATCGTGACGTTTCGGGTGAGTCCGAAGGAAGGAGACATCACGTCCCTCGGTCGATTCGAGTGTTACGCTGCAGAGTATGGTGGATTCTTTGGCTATGCGAAAAATCCAGATAAGGTCGATATCGAACAATCGCCAATAACAAGCACCTCAGCCGAAGTCAGTTATCATCCGCAACTGATTCTTTGCAAGTTGAAAACCAAGAAGGGGGGCTGAGCGTGCCCCCCCTGCCGGGCGAGTAATCTGCGGGAAGTCCGGGGAGGTCCGGGGAGCTCGTCATCAAATTGAGCACACCACCGCAGATGTGGCGCTGTTCTTTGCCTCCCTGCTGGTTCTCTGGAAGCCGCGAAAGAGGGCGAAAGCTTCGTCCCCAATTTAGGCGGACAGTACCCAAAGTTGGGCAATCCGGTATATACGCCTGCGGCTTCTCTATCGCAGACGCTTGGGGTTCGCCGTATTGGGTGATCATCTGGTTGCGGACTCTGATCTCCGCCTACCTGATTCTATGGAAGCCACGAAAGAGGAACGCCCGACCTCCACAAAGCTAGGACACTACCCGAGTCCACTGCTTCGTCGAAATTCCGACAACTCATTCAATTGGATCAGTCGCGCCCGCCGCTCGTGAGCAGTTGCCCGACGAATTGTGTTGTTGGCAACGTTCCCATCAAATAGGTGTTTCTGCCGTCGAAGATCTCGATTTTCTTTCGGGCGGTCGATGCGAGTTCGTGACCGTTGCGTCCCAGCGGCAGCAGATGGATTTCATGCTCCCCTACGGGTAACTCAACTCTCAGCACCTGGATGGTGTCGGGAAGGAGAGCCCAGCAACGTGTGTCTGCATTTTCGGTCGCTTCCCATGCCACGCCAGCGGCCATTGCTCCCAGGCTTAGCAGACTTCCTTGATCGACTTTTCCGGCTTCTTCTACCGCGTAGATCAGACCTTTTTTGACCACCCGGCGAGCCACCGCCTTGGCGATCACTTCCGGGTAATGAGCCTGTTGCTGACGCGCCGCCATCGACCCCACATCGACGATCGTGGCTGTTGAACCGACGCGTTGGCCGTCGACATGTACGGAAACCCCTTCTGAAACACTGGGGAAGTTGATCACCTGCGGAACCTTCACCGGAGCCAGCGTCGGTGGGATGGCTCGATTCGAAAAGGCGTTCACAATCCGGTCGGCGATCAGCAGCGAAACCTGCGTCGCAACTTCTTCCTTTTCCTGTTTGATGGGACCTCGTCCAACGAGTGCGAACACGTAGAGTACACCCCGGCCGGCACCCACGGGAGCTTCGTATTGAGCTCGTTGAAGATCGGCGTTGGCATCGCGGAAGCCGGGATCGAAGCTGGCAACTTGAACACGGGCCTTCGCCGCCTGGTCCAGTGTCAGCGGAGATTCTTCCGCCAGCATTGCTCGAATATACGGGCCGAGTGCCACTTGCTTGTAGGCCATTTCAGCAGGGACAAAGTCGGGTTCGCCCGCCTTCTGTTTGGAACGGGCCAGGTCGATCGTCTTCTTCTGCTTTTCGGTCACTTTTTGAATGATCTGCTGCTGCTTGTCGACGATCTGCAATGCATAGGCATTGGCGTCGCTCCCGTCAGACATCAGATTGGAAAGTGCCAGCATCGCACGGATCAGAACTTTTTCATAATCCTCACCGGCATAGGCCTGAGCGTTGTCATCCGTCAGCATGGCGGCGGTGAATTCGCCGATTTCCTTCTGCTCGAAGTTGTCGAATCGGTCGCGCACTCCACGCAGAATTTTTTCGGCTTCTTTCGGTCGGCCTGAGGCGAGCTCGATCATCGCCTTATCGAGAAGGAAGACGTCTGCTTCACGCTTATGACGCTTCAACTGCTTGTCGATCGCTTCCCGTGCAACGTCAAGACGGCCGGAATGGTATTCCTCGCGCACGATCCAGACGCGGTCATAATGTGATGCGCATCCGGCTGCGGTAACGATCAGAAAGGCAGAAAGGCAGAAACGGACCAGTCCTGCGGCCATGGTCGCAGAACGCGATCTGACCGATGCGATCGGGGTGTCCCATCGTGACTCGCCCAACATTTCTACCTTCCGCTATCAACGCTCAACCGTAGTGTTTCAGCTTGCCGAGAACCGATTTGTGGTAGCCCTTGCGCAGTTCTGCCGATTCCTTATCCGTCGTCAGACTCACCACGTCGACCAGTTCGAGAGTCAGCAGGTAATCACGCTGGTAATCCTTATTGTTGCTGCGAGTCGTTCCAGAAGTGATCTTGGCGAACAACAGGTAATCAAAGGGTTGCTTGGCCTGTTCCATCACGGCGGTGAAAGAACGCAGGCTGCTGGGGACCAGCAAGTCTTCGGGACGCAAATGGCACTGACGCAGGCCCGCTTCGACGGCACGTCGATTGATAACCCGGAACATCTCTGATTCGGTGATCGCTGTATCAATCTTTTCGTAGATCTGCTCGCCAAAGTCACCCAACTCTTCAATGCTCTTGTTTTCCACTCCCACGAAGCAAACCTGCTTCGGAAAGTGTCCATCGTGAGAGACCGTCTTCACGTCGGTCAATTGACGGCCGAGCAATTTCCCGACCGATTCGGGGACCAGGCGTTCCCACGTTTCTGCTCCGGCGGTATGGCTGCCGACCATGTCACGATCGGTCTCATTCAGTACGTGAGCGGTTTGTTTATTGCGGCATCCCGTGACCTGGGCAACCGCGCCACAAACTACCAGATGGCCCATCCCGCTCAGAAACCGTCGCCGATCCATGGCTGTCTCCCGTCGAAACTCGATTCGCGTCCCTCGGAAACCATTCCGGGGTGATGTCGGTGCAAGGCGATCTCACCCGACAACTGCGCGTGCTTCGGTAAGTGATTCGGTTGGAACTCGACGAATCTTCAACCTCGCTCGGTCGCGCGTCCGCAATCTTTACGGATCTTATTCAGATCGGCATTTTCTGGACAGATCGATCGGAACTCGCCGGAGCCAGGGCAGCCTGCGTAGCATGGGGTGTTTGCAGTGGCGAGTGGAACGGCAAGGTTGAGCTGACTTCCGGAGATCCATGTAATCTCAATTCGCAGGCAATTGCGATCTACCGATCCGTCGGACAAGCACTCGCTCGCAGCACGGTTTCCTGAACAGCCAGATCGTGCATCGATGACCAGTCGAACATTTTTTCACCACGGATCACTTTGGCGAAGTCGGCGGCGTCACCGACGTAGCGCTCGTAACCGGCGACAGCCACATCCTGGTAACCCTTTTTATACTTTCCATGTTCCTTCGCCAGCGCCAGACGGACCACTTTTGGACTGTCCAGCGGCTCGATGTGGATTGTCCCTTCGGTTCCACACAGGACAATGTGTCGACGAGAAAAACCATCGACTTCCATTGCAGACGATTTGACGGTCGCGAGGGCGCCCGGATACGTCAATACCGCCAGCATGTTGTCTCGCAGAGAATCTGTCTCGGGGCCAACATGCTGGTGATAAGGGGTCACAACTGCAGGTTGACCCAGCAGGTCTACGACGACATCAATCACATGACAGGCGAGTTCAAACATCATGCCGCCCGCGTATTCAGCATGCCGCAATCGGTTCGCCTGATCGACAACCTTGCTCATCACGCAATGGACTTCGAAAGGATCCCCTAAAAATCCTTTTCGAAGCAGATCCTTCATCAGCACGACGGCAGGATTGTAACGATACATGTATCCCATCTGCAGGCAGAGGTGCTTGCGCGCGGTCGTGTCGAGAATCCGTCGAAACTGGAGCAACGATTCTCCGGCTGGCTTATCGAGATGCACATGTTTGCCAGCATCGACGCATGCTTCCGCATATCCGAGCAACTGTCGAGGCTCGGTTTCCACGGCCACGGCCTGCAATCCAGGAACATTCAGGAGTTGTTCGACCGTCATCCAGGGCAAATCACGATACGTCGCCTGCCGCTCGGCCTGGCGTTTCAGTTTTTCATCAGGCTCGACAACACCAACAACTTCGTATTCATCAGACTTTCGGTACACATCCATCTTGCCAGACGCATGCGCGTGTCCTGTCCCGATCTGGCCAATCTTGATCCTTGGCATTCCGATCACTTTCTCAGCGAGTGTTGAATACTCGGAAAGTACTTCGTACTTAGTTCATCGTTCTTGGTGCTTGGTTCTTCGTTGTCATCCACGCTGAATGGGAGTGACTCGTTGATGCACCGAAGCACTAAGCACCAAGAACAAATTCGATCGTTACCGTCGGTATCCGACGGGATTCACGACTTCAACTGCCTGCTGCAATCCCGGGCCTGGCTGGTATTCAGGATAGGCGACCGGAGCAAACTGCGGTGGCATATGCAGTGGCCCAGACGAGACTGGCGGAGCAGACTGAGGGATCACAATTTGACTGCCAGGAACTTCGGACCAGCCAGCGTAGTTCATAGGCTGGCGACCAGCAGGAAAGGGAACCGCGACCGGAGCCTGGTTCTGAGTCCAGACGGGGGTTCCGCGAGGAACCGCCTGTGTGGTCTTCAGCATCGTCGCGTGATCCTGGTACTTGTGCCAGTACTGATTCGAATAGGGCATCGTTGGCCGCTCGCCCCAGCCGGCGGCAGTCTGAGACTGTGACAGGACATCTTTGTAGTTGTAGGGACGGAACATGTGATGTCCGCCGTAGGCTGGGATTTCCTGGAAGTAACCGTGGACCCAGTTCTGTTGAGTATCAAACGGGTGACGCTGCTCCGAAGAGCCTTCACTTCCGTAACGGCCATAGGCATTGGCAGGGGCGGGATAGGCCGGCTGTTCCGAGGGACCCGGATTACCAACCTGCATTGCCACTCCCAAGGCCAGATTCAGCAGTCCGCTCGGCATAACATTTCCCCTTGCGTCACATCCCCGGATTCGGGGATTCTTCCAATATCAATTGCGCCAAGGCCCATAAGGCTCCAGACCTGTTACAGCCGGGTCATCGTTCGAAAGAAAGATGCGGCCTGACGCTATGAGGCTCATCTGCATCACCGCCAGAGTTTCCCGGCGATGTCACCACAAGCGCAATCACATCCCGTCGAGTGAGATGCATCGACGGTCTGCAAAGGATTCTTCGCCAGTTCTTTCCGGTCCGACAGGGTTTACCAAACCGGCAATGCTTTCGTTGTTCGTGTGACCGTAAAAACGGGGATGGTCACCGAGGAATTCAATCACTTCGCCAGGAGTATTCTCAAGCACCCGTCTGAATCCGGGATAAGTTTCATCGTGTAATTTGAACACAAATGTCGGAGTTGCAGTTCCTGCCACTGTTTCCAAATGATCCCCGCCGGGAAGGAGCGTTCGCCCATGAATCTCACCAGGTCCTTGTCGTATGCCGCTGTACTATCGGCCATTTTTGCCGTTTCGTCACAGGCGTGGGCGGGTTGCAATTGCAACGTTCCCCCTTCACCTGCGCCGATGTCGATGAGCGGACCTTCATGGAATGCTTCCGGAGGGTTGGCTGGTGACTATGGTCTTCCTGCCGGTGGTAGCGTTTACGGTGGTGGCATCTACAGTGGTGCGGGAAGCGCGGCCGCAATGCCCTACGGGGGAACTGTGGCGACGAACGGCCCTCACTGGGCTCCGGGAGGCTATGATCCGCGAGTCGGTTCCCCTGCTCTGTACCATGATCCCGCTGGCGGACAATACGTGGTGACAGGTAATCCGTACTACGATCACTTCGGGCCAGGTTTCCATCGGGACTCGCTGCATGGACACTACCGGTTCCCGTACTACAACTACCGAGCTCCGTGGTACTTCCCTGGCCGGGCTGTTTACAACCGGAACACGAACTTCGCCTGGTAATTTGCAGTGCTGATTGAATACCTGCAAATTGCGAAGACCAGAATCGGCATTTCTCGCGCCTCGTCATTTGACGAGGCGTTTCGCGTTTTCGGTAGCCTGGTTCTGGCGAACCCTGCTCGTTCGATATGCCCTCACCACGTAAAGCAATTCTGCAAAAACGACGCACGTGTCCAAGATTGCGCCACTTGGGAAGTCTGGGGTAAACAGAGACAAATGAGTGCTCATGGATGCTGCTTCGAACCTCGACTCGATTGTTAAAACACGCAGTTTCCGTCAATTCCGGTGAACGCGGTTATGTCAGTCGTCCGATAGAGACAGGGAATGCTGCGCGGAGATATTCCATCTACCTACGTTGAGAACGAGGTTGTCCGTCCCTCAAGGAACGAGGCCGGACATGCAATGGCCGAGAATGGTCCCCGGTTGGGGGTTGTTTTCCGTCAGAGTAAGAGTGGATTCGCAGCACCTCAACAACGGGCTGATTCTGGAGAAAGCTTGGATGTTGGATCAACAAGGATTCACACGACACGGACGTTCATTGTTTCGAAGCCGCCCGCTTCTGGCGTCGGTTCTCGTCACGATGGCGTGGGCCATTCCGCAGGCAGCCATTGCGCAACAGGGCAACGGTTTGTTTCACCCCGGCTCATTTCCCGGTGGGCAGCCGCAATT
>Ga0194055_10001424_pt1 | contig 19524 bp, 17 predicted proteins | sample SepL449m_MetaG_FD_155482 | JGI IMG/M metagenome (GOLD analysis project Ga0194055, IMG submission 155482) | Anoxic zone freshwater microbial communities from boreal shield lake in IISD Experimental Lakes Area, Ontario, Canada - Sep2016-L442-9m | ecosystem: Environmental > Aquatic > Freshwater >...
CGTGTCGCAACACAATGACTGGTCCATAATCCAAAGGCGCAAAATTATCGTTAAAGAGTTCAACCACTCCATCAAGTGCTGCATACACTGGCGTTCCTGCAGGTGCAAATAGATCAACGCCTAAGTGAACTGTTCGACGAGTAGCGCTTGCAACTTCGTAGTTGTCACCTTCGTAGACATTTCGGTCTTCGCAGAAGTTTCCGATTGCAAGTGCCGCACCAGCATCGCGCATCGCTGCTGCTATCTCATCAGCCGTTTTAGGCGCGCCGTGTCCAGTGATGGACCAGTCAAACCAAATCTTGGCGGTCTGTTCAAGTGGTGGCATCACTACATCGGCAATACGTGGGATACCTGTTTGTAGCCAATGTCGCACAGCGCGACTTGTTGGACAACCTTCGTAGCCGCAGGCATTTCGGAATCTAAAGTGGCTGTGATCGTGCGATGTTGCGGCAAGGAGCATCACGAGCCGATTGAATTTGGCTTGGCTGATGAGGAGGTACTCATTTCCAGGCGCTGCCGCACTTTGTATGGCAGCCATCACGATGCTTGTTGCTATCCGAGTCTTGATGAGTGGGAACAAAATTTCCAGTTCCTCAGCGCGCAGGGGAGCGATTTGGTGATAGCCCGCAACGAGTGGCAATAATCCAAAAATGGGATCGTTGTCATGCTCAATCCCATATGCGCAGGCCACAGCTAATCCACAAATCCGGGGGGCCACAATGATGTCGCCGAAGTCAATCAGAGAAGTGACGTTGTTGCCTGACATCACGATGTTGTTATCGTTGCCGTCGTTGTGAATGACTTGGTGAGGCATCGCTTTCAAAATCGGTAACACGTTTTCCACGAAATCCGTCAGAATCGTGCGCACCACTGCCCGCACTGACTCATCGGCGATTAATTCGATGTGCGAAACAAGATTCTCGGTCTGTAATACGTTCCAACCAAAGCTGTGCGATGCAAAGTCCTGAGGCGCAGGAAATTGCGCAAGTGCTTTGTCCAGTTGTGCCACGGCCATCCCAAGTGAGCTGAGCTGGATGTCATTGTGGGTTTGTTCGTCAGACCACATTGTTCCTGGAACCCACGTAAGTAGTCGACCAATTCGATTGTCGTCCAGATTTACTAACCGCTCACCATTTACCGCAGAGATTAAACGTGGTTCAGTTAATGTCACCCCAGATACAGCTGCATGACCTCGATCGGATTCTAGAAACTCTAGTAACTGATTCTGCGCAGCGATCAACTTAGATTCTTGCTGCGCTTGCACTTTAAATATGTACTCTTCGGCACTGTTATCGGGGCTGCTTGGATTAGTGATGCATTTGAAGTTGAGGTCTCGTTCGCCCGCTAAAGGTGTACAGGTCACCGATAATCCATAGTGGGCGAGAACAAGTGCAGCAGCGTCGTCTGAGTTCATGGCTTAATGCTATTGACACTTGAGTTTTGGCACTCAGGTACGCGCGGGGTTGGGGTTGACCTAAACTTGGCGCATGCGCAACTCACGGTATCGACTCAGCCGGCTCGTCATGGTGATCTCCGCAATTTTGTTCTTTATTGCGGGCGTCTACTCTTTGGCTAAACCGCTTGAAGCACTTAGTAAACTCACGCTTGCCCCCACAGATAATGTGCAATGGCTCTTCATGTTCATGGGTGTTCTCATGATTGCCTTGTCAATTAACCAGGGGACCACGTCGCGCAACGCAGCCGATCCCACATTTCGTAGCGTGGCGGTGCTCTCAATTCTGATCGAGGGCGCAATGGCGGGCATCATTTACCTAGGTCCTGGTGAACTTTCCCGGGTGCGTTGGATTCTGATAGGAATCTGCCTCTTCATCGGTTTGTTATACATCATCACGCTGCCCATCAAGTCGATGGGTTACAAAGAAGAAAACCCTCCCACGTCGCACTAGTTACTCTGCGCAGTAGTTCAATAGACCTATGGTCGACATCAACATGCAGGACCCAGATGTGGTCGCAAATCCATATCCTTTGTATTCGCAATTGCGCGAATCAGGAGAACTTGTATGGAGTGAGCAACTTGACATGTGGTTGGCACCAACTCATGCCACAGCAAATGCGGTTCTACGAGCCAAGACCATGGGACGGATTTATAACCCATTACAGCCGCAGGATGAATGGGACATTTTTAACTGGCTGCATTCTGATTCCATTTTGGATAGTGAACCGCCTAAGCACACTCGGCTTCGTTCGTTAGTACAAAAGGCTTTCACTCCGGGTCGGATCAGTGCTCTGCAACCGAACATCACACAGTTATGTGAAGAGCTTCTTGCTGGCGCGCGCAGCAGACTTGCCAGCGACGGTGCATTCGACGTTCTTGCTGACTATGCCGAGCCACTTCCGGTATTGGTCATTGCCGATTTACTTGGTGTGCCACGTGACAAAGGCGCTGATCTTCGTCGCTGGTCTCAGGACATTGTCAAAATGTATGAGTTCGGTCGCACCCGCGAGCAGGAACTTGCTGCTCAAGCAGCCGGCAGGGACTTCAGCGAATACATCGCACTACTGGCAGCTCAACGCAAGGTAGACCCGCAAGATGATTTGATCACGGCGTTAGTAGAAGTTGAAGAGCAAGGCGAGCGGCTCAATGAGCATGAACTGATTGCGATGTGCGTGCTGCTACTTAATGCAGGCCATGAAGCGTCTGTGAATGGTTTTGGAAATGGAATAGTTTCGTTGTTCCGTAACCCTGAGCAGCATGAACTATTGGCACTACAACCTCGCAAGCACAGCGCAACAGCGTTAGAAGAGTTCATGCGCTTTGACTCGCCACTGCACCTTTTTGATCGCACAGCTACGCAAGACACTCAGATTGGAAACACTGCTATCAAGGTTGGCCAACGGGCTGCAGCACTGCTGGGTTCAGCTAATCGTGACGGCGAAGTCTTTGACAATGTTGATACCTTCGACATCACTCGCGAAACCAACCCGCACATTGCTTTTGGCGCAGGGATTCATTTTTGTATTGGTGCTCCCTTAGCGCGACTAGAGATGCTCACATCACTGCCAATGTTGTTTGAGGAGTTTGCGACTTTAAAGCTTGCTGGTACACCAATACAGCGTCCGACTTTTGTTTTGCGTGGCTGGGAATCGATACCCGTTACTGCATAAAGCAGAAGGAATAAAAGTTAAAGCCCAAATGTCATTAACGAGTGAGCGCATTGCGCATGGCCGCAAATTTAGCGTTAGATTCAGCAACTTCGGATTCACTGGTTGAACCCGCGACAATCCCACAGCCTGCAAAAAGACGTAGCGTGGTGCGTTGCGAGTTTTCAATCTGGGCGCAGCGCAATGCGATTCCAAATTCGCCATCGCCATCACGATCAATCCATCCCACAGGGCCGGAGTATCTACCGCGATCCATGCCTTCAATTTCTTTAATCACTAACTTGGCTCGCTCTGTTGGTGTGCCGCAGACGGCCGCCGTTGGATGCAGTGAAGCCGCTAACGCCAGTGCAGGTGAGGCATCCACTAACTGACCTGTCACATCTGTTGCCAGGTGTTGAACGTTTGCTAGCTGCAAAATAAAAGGTTGGTTTGGAACTACCAAGTCCGTGCAGTGGCTTGCAAGCGCCGCAGCCACTGATTCAACAGCGTAGGTATGTTCCTCTTGATCTTTGTCTGACCCAAGCAATGCTGCAGCAAGTGCGCCATCTCGATCTGAGTCGCTGCTTCGACGCACGGTTCCTGCAAGAACACGACTTGTTACGTGTTCGCCATTGCGGCGCACCAGTAATTCAGGTGTGGCACCGACGAGGCCATCGACTGCGAATGTCCAGCATTCTGGATAAGAAGCGTTTAGGCGGTTGAGTAGCGCCCCAATGTGTACTGGTGCGTCCAGATGTGCAACCACGTCACGTGCCAGAACAACCTTGTCGAGTTCCCCAGAAGTGATTCGGTTAATCGCGGTGTCAACAGTTGCTTGCCAGTCGGCCACAGATCGGGTGCCATCGCCCCACGTTACTTCGCCCATTTCATTTCGGATGGCATGCGGACGGGTAACAAATGTCAGGGCTGCTTCCACTAACCCACTGATTGTGCTTGCGGTACCTGTGACGATGAGTTCGGTGTGATGAGAAACTCGGCGCACAGCAATCTGCGGAACGATGACAACGGAAAAACCTGGTTGAGATGAAAATGCAAATGAGGCGAACGCAATTGGCTTGTCACCCTGTGTCTTTGCACACCATGCGGACCACCAGCGTTGTGCTCGACTAAAACGTTCGGGACCGTCAAGCTCGATGCGGTCAACTTCTCCCCACGCCACGATGCCGTGTTGGTTATCTTGTGGTCCACGCACCCATGACAATCCGCCAGCTTCACCAAGTAGCGAAAGCAAATTTGGAATGTCGGGTATGGCAATAACTCGCACAACGTGCTGGTCGGTTGCTGCGTCTGTTGACGCGGATGCCGCAATGCTCATAACAACTCCAGCCTAGAGCCAATTAGCAATCTGGGCAGTGGGCTGGATTGGCACATTGATGGCAGACTAGTGCCGTGACTAGGCCCGATTTAAACAAAGAACCGCAGGACGTTGCTGCGATGTTCGACAAAGTCGCGGAAAAGTACGACATCACCAATGACGTACTGTCGTTGGGCCAAACGCGTTCGTGGCGCAAAGCAGTGCTGGGCGCCGTTAATCCGCAACCTGGCGAGCGAATTTTGGATCTTGCTGCTGGTACGGGCACGAGCACCCAGCCATTCTTTCAAGCGGGTGCGCACCCAGTGGCGTGCGACTTCAGTGCAGGAATGATCGAGGTTGGCAAACGCCGTTACCCGCACCTGACATTTGTTCAAGGAGATGCCTTGAACTTGCCGTTTGCTGATGGTGAGTTTGATGCAGTGACGATTTCGTTTGGTTTGCGTAACGTCAACAACACCCTCAAAGGGTTACAGGAAATGTTCCGAGTAACTAAGCCCGGTGGGCGTCTGGTTGTATGCGAATTTAGTCACCCCACATGGTCCCCGTTTCGCACCCTGTACATGGAGTACCTCATGAAAGCTTTGCCTGCTGTGGCAGCTCGGGTATCTAGCGATCCAGAGGCTTATATCTATTTAGCTGAATCAATTCGAGCCTGGCCAAATCAAAGTGAGTTAGCTGCCTTGATTCGTCAGGCCGGCTGGCAATCATGTGAGTGGCGTAACCTCACGGGCGGAATTGTTGCGTTGCATCGCGCTACGAAGTAATTCGCGATTGCGTACTTCCACCCGCTAAGGGCTGCACCGAATAGAAGAGGTTGGTGTGGTCAGGTTCATCACATGAGGTGGGTTCCCGACGAAGCGACTCCAGAGATGGCTAAACTGACATTGCGTTAGTGAAAGTTTTCACAAACGCACAAGGAGTGCAATTTACAAGGCTTCTTGCGCTCTAGGATTGGTTTGCCGGCACAGCCGAACCATGAGGCGGGCTCGGGAACACAGCGCAACCAGATGGGCAGGTGACATGACATGGGTCAAGGAAATGTGTACTTGCCAATTCTCTTCCTTGGACTTTTAGCGTTCGGATTTGCTGCGTTCTCTGTCGTGACAGCGACTATTACTGGCCCAAAACGCTACAACCGAGCCAAGCTTGAAGCCTACGAATGTGGCATTCAACCAACACCGCAACCTCTAGGTGGCGGCAAGTTCCCGGTTAAGTACTACCTCACAGCAATGCTGTTCATTGTGTTTGATATTGAAATTGTGTTCTTGTATCCATGGGCCGTGACATTTGATTCGCTCGGACTTTTTGGATTAGTCGAAATGATCATCTTTATGCTGACAGTTCTCGCTGCGTATGCCTTCGTGTGGCGCCGCGGCGGACTTGAGTGGGATTAGGTAGGTAACTAACTGATGGGCCTTGAAGAAAAACTTCCGAGTGGAGTTCTGCTGACAACCGTTGAAGGTCTTGCAGGCTACGCCCGTAAGAATTCATTGTGGCCAGCTACTTTCGGCCTGGCATGTTGTGCGATTGAAATGATGGCATCAGGTGCAGGACGTTACGACTTAGCGCGATTTGGAATGGAAGTGTTTCGCGCCTCTCCTCGTCAGGCTGACCTCATGATTGTCGCCGGACGCGTGAGCCAAAAGATGGCTCCAGTTGTTCGACAAATTTACGATCAAATGTCAGCACCAAAATGGGTTCTGGCAATGGGCGTGTGTGCCTCTTCCGGTGGAATGTTCAACAACTACGCCGTTGTGCAAGGTGTGGATCACATCGTGCCCGTTGACATTTATCTTCCTGGCTGTCCGCCACGTCCTGAAATGTTGATTGATGCGCTTCTCAAGTTGCACGACCAGATTTCGGATACTCAACTTGGCGCAAATCGAGTGAAGCAAATTCGCGAACTTGAAAACGACGCACTATTAGCAACACCAACTATTTTGCAGACCGGACTCATGCGATGAGTGAAGATTTAATACCAGTGGGACAGCCACTGCTTGAAGTTGTCACTGTGCGCGAAGGAATGTTCGGTTCGCAAGGTTCAGGCGACACCTCAGGTTTCGGTGGACTCGTCAGTATCGTTCCCGTTCCTGCTGCATCGGCTCGACCATTCGGCGCCCAATTCGATGTGGTTGTAGACGAAATTATTGCCTCACTACCTGACTTTGGCACCAGCGCCGAAAAGGCAATTGAAAAAATTGTTATTGCATTCGATGAAATGACCATTCATGTTCACGCCTCCGAACTCGTAGCGTTTGCACGCACCCTGCGCGATGAGCCAGGGCTTCGATACGAGCTGTGTCTTGGAGTGAACGGTGTTCATTACCCACATCAAACAGGACGCGAATTACATGCGGTCTATCAATTCCGTTCCATCACACACGTGCGAACTCTGCGCGTCGAAGTCACTGTTGCTGATGAACATCCACACTTGCCATCGCTGTTTGCGGTTTATCCCACGGCAGATTGGCACGAACGTGAAACGTTCGACTTCTTCGGAATTGTGTTTGATGGCCATCCACATCTGACTCGAATTCAGATGCCAGATGATTGGCAAGGCCACCCACAACGCAAGGACTACCCACTCGGCGGTATCCCTGTTGAATACAAGGGTGCAACAGTCCCGGCACCAGACCAGCGGAGGTCGTACAACTAATGACTGATACTTACGCTGACACTTACGAGACCACGACCGGTCGCGTATTTACTGTCCAAGGCCAAGATTGGGATTCAATTACAGGTGCCGCTGAAGGTGAAACTGAGCGCATTGTTGTCAACATGGGACCACAACACCCTTCCACCCACGGTGTGCTGCGCTTGATCTTGGAACTCGATGGCGAAACGGTAACCGAAGCTCGTTGTGGCATTGGGTACTTGCACACTGGAATCGAAAAGAACATGGAGTTTCGTTCCTGGACGCAAGGTGTCACATTCGTCACTCGCATGGACTATCTATCTCCATTCTTTAATGAAGCTGCTTATTGCTTGGGTGTTGAAAAACTTTTAGGCATCACAGATCAGATCCCAGAGCGCGCACAAGTTATCCGCGTGATGATGATGGAACTTAATCGCATTTCATCGCACTTGGTTGCACTTGCAACTGGCGGTATGGAACTGGGCGCACTGACTGCAATGATTTTTGGTTTCCGCGAACGCGAAACGGTTCTTGACTTGTTTGAACTCGTCACAGGTCTTCGTATGAATAGCGCATACATTCGTCCAGGCGGCGTTGCACAAGATTTGCCAGACGGCGCAGAGCAAAAAATTCGCGATGCGGTGAAGTCGTTGCCACGTCGTTTCAAAGACACGGCAAACATGCTGGTTGATAATTCCGTATGGATGGCACGCACATCGGGCGTTGGCTACTTAGACCTCGCAGGTTGTATGTCACTTGGCATCACTGGGCCAGTGCTTCGCGCAACGGGGCTGCCGCACGATCTTCGTAAGTCAGCTCCATACAGCGGATACGAAAATTACGAATTCGACGTATGTACCCAAACAACATCAGATGCCTACGGTCGCTTCTTAATTCGTCTTGCGGAAATGGAACAGTCACTCAACATTGTTGAACAATGTCTTGATCGGCTACAGCCAGGACCCGTAATGGTGGAAGACAAAAAGATTGCCTGGCCAGCACAATTGTCGATTGGAACTGATGGTCAAGGTAATTCCCTTGAGCATATCAAGTTGATCATGGGTCAGTCAATGGAAGCATTGATTCACCATTTCAAGTTAGTGACCGAAGGCTTTTCGGTTCCTGCGGGCCAGGTTTATAGCGCTGTTGAGTCACCACGTGGTGAGCTCGGCGTACACATAGTTTCCGACGGCGGCACTCGTCCTTATCGAGTCCATTACCGCGACCCATCATTTACAAACCTGCAAGCAACCGCAGCCATGTGTGAAGGTGGCCAGATTGCAGATGTCATTGCAGCTGTTGCATCAATTGACCCTGTGATGGGTGGTGTTGATCGCTAAATGGCATTCACTCAAACCACTCAAGAGCGAGCCCAAGAAATCATTTCGCGCTATCCACATTCACGTTCAGCGCTGCTTCCACTTTTGCACTTGGTACAAAGCGAAGAAGGTTTTGTCAGCGCAGATGGAATTGCATTTTGTGCAGACGTGCTCGCATTGACTACTGCTGATGTTGCCGCAGTAGCAACCTTCTACACGATGTATCACCGTAAGCCAGTTGGTGAGTATCACATCGGTGTGTGCATCAACCCTGGTTGCGGCATTCTCGGTGGTGATGCAATCTGGTCAACGTTGTGCGAACGGTTCGGTATTGGAAATGATGAAGTTACCGAAGATGGAAAAATTTCTTTTGAGCGCATTGAATGCCAAGCAGCATGTACTCATGCTCCCGTCATGACTGCTAACTGGGAATTCCTAGACAACATGACGCCACAATCAGCTGTGACTGTCGTTGAAGCATTACAACGTGGAGAAGAAGTGCACAGCTCACGCGGTCCACGCATTCCAACATTCAAAGACAACGAACTCACCTTGGCCGGTTTTGATGACGGCCTCGTCGAATTCGGTGGCCAAGCCGACGACATCATGCTTGCTGGATTACGTCGTGCTCAGGAACTCGGACAGAAAGCACCGGAGGCAAAGAAATGACTCTTACTCCAGTCTTAACCGCGCATTGGGATGAAGCTGATAGTTACACAATCGGCGGTTATATGCGTCACGGTGGATACACCGCATTCAAAAAAGCGTTCTCACAAGGTGCTGACGAGACCATCACACTAGTGAAAGATTCCGGACTTCGTGGTCGTGGTGGTGCAGGATTCCCCACTGGTATGAAGTGGTCGTTCGTCCCGCAAAACGATGGCAAGCCGCACTACTTAGTTATCAATGCTGATGAATCCGAGCCAGGTGCTTGTAAAGACATTCCATTGATGCTTGCTAATCCGCATGCTTTGATCGAAGGCATCATCATTGCAGCGTTTGCGATGCGCGCCAATCACGCATTTATTTATGTTCGCGGCGAAGTGCCACACGTATTCCGTCGAGTTAATGCGGCAATTCGCGAGGCCTACACGGCTGGTTACCTTGGCAAGAACATCATGGGTTCAGGTTTCAATTTAGATGTTGTACTTCATGCCGGTGCGGGTGCTTACATCTGCGGTGAAGAGACTGCGTTACTTGATTCTCTTGAAGGCCGTCGCGGCCAGCCACGTTTGAAGCCACCGTTTCCTGCCGTTGCTGGCTTGTATGCATCGCCATCATGTGTCAACAACGTGGAAACCATTGCGAACATTCCACACATCGTGAACAACGGCGTTGAATGGTTCCGCTCTTTTGGAACTGAAAAATCTCCAGGCTTTAAATTGTTTGCGGTCTCAGGACACGTGAATCGCCCAGGTATTTATGAAGCACCATTAGGCATCACAATGCGTGAGCTTCTGGAACATGCTGGTGGAGTGCGCAATGGCCACACAGTGAAGTTTTGGCTGCCCGGTGGATCATCAGTTCCGATGTTGACTCCTGACTTACTCGATACACCTCTTACTTACGAAGACATCGCCGCTGCAGGTTCCATGCTGGGAACTGGTACTCCGATGATCTTTGATGAAACGACGTCGGTAGTTCGCGCGGTCGCTGGTTGGCTTGCGTTCTATAAACATGAGTCCTGCGGCAAGTGCACACCATGTCGTGAAGGCACCTACTGGATTAGCGACTTGCTCCATCGTCTAGAAGAAGGACATGGCACAGAAAGTGATTTGGACAAGATTGTTGAATTGTGTGGCCAGATCGCAGGTCGCTCATTCTGTGCGTTAGGTGATGCTGCTGCAACGCCATTCCCTGCAGCTCTCAAACATTTCCGTGACGAGTTTGTGCAAGCAACAACCACTCCAGCGAACGATTCCTTTAATCCGATCGCTGCCACAGTATTTGCTGGAGCGACTCGATGACTGTTACAACGCAAACCGTAAACCTCACTGTTGATGGTGTCGCAGTAGAAGTTCCTGCTGGCACGCTCATCATCCGGGTTGCTGAAATGCTCGGTACCGCGATTCCGCGGTTCTGTGATCATCCACTGCTTTCGCCTGTTGCAGCGTGCCGTATGTGTTTAGTGGAAATTGAAGGTCAAGGGAAACCTCAACCGGCATGCGCCATTCCTGTTGCCGAGGGCATGGTTGTTAAGACACAACACACAAGCGAGATGGCGCAAAAAGCGCAATCTGGTGTGATGGAGTTTTTGCTCATTAATCATCCGTTGGATTGTCCAATTTGCGACAAGGGTGGCGAATGCCCGCTGCAAAATCAAGCGATGACTGCTGGCCGTGGCGAAACTCGATTCGATGGCACCAAACGCACTTTTCCAAAACCAATCAACGTCAGTGCCCAAGTACTTCTTGATCGTGAGCGTTGTGTGTCGTGCGCTCGCTGCACCCGGTTTGCTGAAGAAATCGCTGGAGATCACTTTATTGATTTGCTAGAACGAGGCGCTAAGCAACAAGTTGGTATTTCTGCAGACCAACCATTTGATTCATACTTCAGCGGCAACACCATTCAAATTTGTCCCGTTGGTGCATTGACGTCGGCCAAGTACCGATTCCGTTCGCGTCCTTTCGATTTAGTAAGTACCCCAAGTGCATGTGAGCACTGTGCAAGCGGTTGCGCACTTCGCACTGACGTACGTCGTGGCACTGTCATGCGTCGTCTTGCGTGGGATGCACCTGAAGTCAACGAGGAATGGAATTGCGATAAGGGTCGTTTCGCTTTCCCATACTTGCGGGAAGGTCGGCTGACTCATCCGCTAGTTCGCGATGCTGATGGAAATCTCGTTCCTGCATCGTGGCCAGAAGCACTGCGCGCAGTGGCTGCAGGACTCAAAGCAACCGGCACTGCAACAGGTGTATTAACGGGTGGGCGTATTACTTACGAAGATGCCCTCGCTTACAACTCATTTGCCCGCGATGTCATTGGTACTCGCGATGTGGATTTCCGGGCACGCGCTGTCAGCAGCGAAGAAACAGCATTTTTGGCGCAGCACGTTGCAGGCCACGGTCTTGATGTCACTTACGGTGATTTAGAAACTGCGCCCGCTGTTCTTCTCGTCGGCATCGATCCTGAAGATGAATCCCCGATTGTGTTCTTACGACTTCGCAAGGCTGCCTTGTCACACCGCACAAGGGTGTACTCCGTAGCCCCATACACAACTGCTGGATTGGCCAAGATGAAGGGAACTCTTCTTGCCGCTGGTCCACGTGAAGAAGTTGCCGCAGTTAATGGCGCGGCAGCACACCTGAGCGAACCAGGTAGCGTCATCGTGGTTGGTGAACGTGCCGCGCAAACTCCAGGCTTGCTTAAGGCGATTGCTGACCTCGCGGCTTCGACCCAAGCACGAATTGCGTGGATCCCGCGACGTGCAGGCGATCGTGGCGCACTTGATGCAGGTCTGCTACCAATTAACGGTCGCGACACCGACGCAATCATTGCTGATGCGGGAGCACACGTTAAGGGTCTTGTTATCGCAGGCGTTTCGGCAAACGATGTCCAGGGTGATCTTGTAGCAGCAGCGCAACGGGCGCAGTTTGTTGTCTCACTTGAAACACGCCATACCGATGTCACTGCAGTTGCAGATGTTGTCCTTCCTGTTGCTGTGGTGACAGAAAAGTCTGGAACCTTCCGAAACTGGGAAGGCCGCGACCGTTCCTTCAAGGTTGCTACTCCAGTGGCAGGCTCAATGAGCGATGCCGACGTGCTTGGCGAAATCGCACGTGAAATGGGAAGCGCACTATCACTCAATGATTTTTGGTTGTCAGCTAATAAGCCAGAAATCTCAGTAGCAAAGTCAGCGGCTGAATCCGTTGGTGCTGGTCAGGCTGTTCTGTCGTCGTGGCATCACTTGCTTGACCTGGGTACATTGCAAGACGGTGAACCATATTTGGCGTCGACCTCACGTGTTGCTGTAATTCGCGTGAGCCCGCAGACGGCTCGCCAACTCAAACTTGTTGATGGTGCGATGGCCACTGTGGAATGTTGTGGCGACAAGGCAGTTGCACCTGTGATTGAAACTGCAGGTATGGCTGATGGTGTTGTCTGGATTCCTGCCAATAGCGAAGGGGCTTGTTTGAACTTGCCATCAGGAACAGTCGTTAACGTTTCCGGAGGTGAGTCATGAACATCCGAACTGGCGCTCAAGGTGACTTAGGAATCTTTGGGCAAGATCCAATTAGCGTTGTACTGATTAAGGTGCTCGGCATCTTCGTAATCATGGTGCTCATGACGTTGTTGACGATTTGGGCAGAGCGTCGCGTTGTAGGACGAATGCAAATGCGTATAGGCCCTAACCGTGTTGGCCCATTCGGTTTGCTGCAGTCACTTATGGATGGCATCAAGTTAGCGCTCAAGGAAGAAATTATTCCAGTGGGCGTTCACTTGGCGGTGTACTGGATTGCACCTGTCATTTCAGCAACAACAGCGTTTCTCACATTTGCGGTAATTCCACTTGGTCCTGAAGTATCGATTCTCGGTCACGTCACACCGTTACAACTCACAGACTTCCCAGTATCTGTTCTCTATGTGCTTGCGATTGCTTCGGTGGGAATTTACGGAATTGTTCTAGCAGGTTGGGCATCAGGCTCAACGTATCCACTGCTTGGTGGCTTGCGTTCCAGTGCCCAGATGATTAGCTACGAAATCGCGATGGGCCTTTCGTTCGTTGCAGTCTTCATGTACGCGTCATCAATGTCGACGTCACAAATTGTCGCCGGACAAGAACACCTGTGGTACATCGTGTTGCTCTTACCTTCGTTTGTGATTTATACAACTGCCATGGTTGGCGAAACAAACCGTGCACCTTTTGATCTACCAGAAGCCGAAGGTGAACTTGTTGGCGGTTTCCATACTGAATATTCTTCGCTGAAGTTCGCGCTGTTCTTCCTAGCTGAGTACGTCAACATGGTGACCGTCTCCGCTATGGCAACGACATTGTTCCTTGGTGGTTGGCGAGCACCGTATCCAATTTCGCTCTGGAGCCAAGCCAACACCGGTTGGTGGCCAATGCTGTGGTTCTTTGGAAAGATTTTTGCATTCTTGTTCGTCTTCATTTGGCTTCGCGGCACTCTTCCACGTTTGCGCTATGACCAATTCATGAAGTTTGGCTGGAAAGTGCTCATTCCAGTTTCGATCGTATGGATCATGATTGTTGCTACTGCTCGTCAGCTAAAGAACCACAGCAATTTTGATACCCGTAGTTTGATGATTGCAGCAGCGGTTGTCTTAGTTATTGGTGTCGGTATTTCATACGTATATGAACTTCGTACTGGCAAAGCAGAAGCACTTGAAGCCGAGCGCCAAGAGTTGTTGGCTAGCGAAGAGTTCGACCCTTTTGCTGGCGGTTTTCCGGTACCACCAATGCCAGATCAACAAGCGCAGCCTTCGCGTCATCGTCCACTCACCGTACCCAGTATCGAAGTTGGGGAGGAGCAGTAATGCCACAGTTGCCGCAAATCGTTCGTGGCTTTGGAGTCACCTTCTTATCAATGTTTAAGAAGGTAACAACCGAGCAATATCCAGAAGAGCGCGATAAGTTTCCACCGAAGCCGCGCTTCCATGGCCGCCATCAACTCAACCGTCACCCAGATGGTTTAGAAAAATGCGTAGGTTGTGAATTGTGTGCGTGGGCATGTCCAGCCGATGCAATTTTGGTTGAAGGTGCAGACAACACTGACGAAGAGCGATTCTCACCTGGTGAGCGTTACGGGCGTGTTTACCAAATTAATTATTTGCGATGCATTTTGTGTGGCTTATGTATTGAGGCTTGCCCCACTCGCGCCCTCACAATGACAAACGAATACGAATTAGCTGACAATTCGCGAGAGAAACTTATTTACACCAAAGACGATCTGCTTGCCCCACTACTCGGTGGAATGCTCGAAGCTCCTCATCCGATGGCGCCAGGCATGACTGAGCAGGATTATTACGAAGGCAAAGTGACATCATCTCCCGCGGCTAACTCGGTAGGTGACAAGTGAACGGTGAATCCGTAGTTTTTTGGGTCACCGCCATCTTCTCAGTTGTCGGTGCTCTAGGGCTTGTGGTTTCTCGTAAGGCGGTTCACAGTGCGCTGTGGGTTGCTTTCGCAATGGTTAATCTCGCGATTTTGTATTTCATGCTCGAAGCGCCATTCCTTGCAACCACGCAGATCGTGGTCTACACCGGTGCTGTGATGATGCTGTTTCTGTTTGTGCTGATGATTGTTGGTGTTGATTCATCGGACTCACTCATTGAAACCATCAAGGGGCAACGTGCCATTGCGATTGTTCTTGGTTTGGCTTTTGGTGTGCTCATCATTGTCGGAATCACAGCGACTGCGTCCCCAACGGTTATCGGCCTAGTCAATGAAAACATCGGTTACGGCGGAAACGTACAAGGTCTGGCTCATCTTATTTTTGGTCGATACTTGCTCGCATTCGAAGCAACTTCTGCCTTACTCATCACAGCGGTTTTGGGTGCAATGGTTTTGGCGCATCGCGAACGATGGGCACCGCGCAAAACTCAAAGTGAGCTTTCACGTGAGCGCACCCGTTCTGGTCAAGTGACTCCACTGCCAAACCCTGGCGTACTTGCCCGCAGCAATTCAGTGGACACTCCTGCCTTGTTGCCTGATGGAACGCCAGCACAGGCTTCGTTACCCACACAGTTTCAATCCAACCCAGATGATGGCGTTAAGGAAGTGACCTCGTGAATCCGAATAACTACCTGGTCTTAGCTGGAATCCTTTTTACGATTGGCGCGTTTGGAGTGCTCGTGCGCCGGAACGCAATCATTGTGTTTATGAGTGTTGAAATGATGCTCAACGCTGCAAACTTGGCTTTTGCTGCCGCGTCTCGGATCACTGGGACACTCGATGGCCAGGTCGTTGCATTCTTTGTGATGGTTGTTGCTGCCGCTGAAGTTGTGGTTGGTCTCGCTATCATCGTGACAATTTTCCGTACCCGTCGCTCGGCTTCTATCGACGAAGCTAACCTGTTGAAGTACTAGAGGAATCATGACTGCAGCACTCATTGGGTTGCCACTACTAGGAGCCACAGTTCTCCTAATCGGTGGACGTCGCACAAACACGTGGGGGCATTTATTTGCCGTGACTATGTCGGCAAGCGCCTTTTTTGTCGGCCTTGGAACTTTCGTTTCTATGCTCGGGCGGCCCGCGGAAGAGCGCGCTGTTAATCAGCATTTGTTCGACTGGATTAATGTTGGTTCATTTCAAGTTCCGTTTGCGCTTCACATCGATCAGCTATCGATGGCATTTGTGCTTTTGATTACGGGTGTAGGAACTCTCATTCACATCTATTCCATCGGATACATGGAACATGATGCGAACCGTCGAAAGTTTTTTGCTTACCTGAATCTCTTTATCGCTGCGATGTTGTTATTGGTCTTGGCTGACAACTACTTTTTGCTCTATGTGGGCTGGGAAGGTGTCGGCCTTGCTTCGTACTTGTTGATTTCGTTCTGGCAGCACAAGCCGTCGGCGGCAGTTGCGGGCAAGAAAGCATTCGTCGTGAACCGTGTTGGTGACGTCGGTTTGTCGCTTGCAGTGATGTTAATGTTCACAACTTTTGGCACGGTCACTTTCGATGGTGTCGCTGCGTCAGCTGGCAAGGCATCAAGTACTTCAGTGACTTGGATTGGTCTTGCACTACTGCTTGCTGCTTGCGGAAAGAGTGCACAGTTCCCGTTGCAATCGTGGCTCCTTGATGCGATGGAAGGCCCAACTCCAGTATCAGCGCTGATTCACGCGGCGACCATGGTGACCGCTGGCGTTTACCTGATCACTCGAGCTCATGCGATTTTTGATCTGTCATCGACTGCACGCACTGCGGTGGTTGTCATTGGTGCAATCACGCTACTGCTTGGTGCTTTCATCGGAACTGCGAAAGACGACATCAAGAAAGGTCTTGCCGGTTCCACAATGAGTCAAATCGGTTACATGATTTTGGCTGCCGGCCTTGGACCAGTCGGTTATGCATTCGCTATTTTCCACTTGTTAACTCACGGCATGTTCAAGGCTGGGCTCTTCCTCGGAGCAGGATCGGTCATGCATGGAGTGCATGACGATGTGAATATGCGGCACTATGGCGCGCTTCGCAATGTTATGAAAATTACTTACGCAACATTTGGTCTTGGCTTTCTAGCGATTATCGGCATCCCACCATTTGCGGGATTCTGGTCAAAGGACGAAATTATTAGTGCTGCTTTTGGGCAGAACTTCATTGTGGGCCTAGCAACACTGATTGGTGCGGGTGTCACAGCGTTCTACATGACTCGCATGATGACGATGACTTTCTTTGGCGAAGCGCGTTGGCAGGACGATGTGCATCCTCATGAATCGCCATCCACGATGACAGTGCCCATGATTGTGCTTGCAGTAGGTTCAGTGTTCGGCGGAATGGCTTTGAAATTTATCGGCAACATTGACGCGTGGCTTGAACCCGTTGTGGGTCATGGTGATCCAGCAAAAGAAGTGTCGAACACCGTGTTGATTCCTGTGACCTTAGGCGTGGTGCTCTTAGGCGCCGGTTACGCCTGGTTCAAGTACGGGCGACGTCCGGTGCCGCTGGTTGCTCCATCAAATGTGCGACTGTTGACTCGCGCGGCTCGTGCTGATGCTTATGGTGATGCGCTTAACGAAGCAATCTTTATGCGCCCCGGTCAGTACCTGACCCGCTCACTGGTGTGGTTTGACAGCAAAGCCGTTGATGGGTCCATTGTTGGTCTTGCTTCGGTCATCGCTGGCGTTTCCTCTCAAGGTCGCAAACTTCAAAACGGTTTTGCTCGTTCTTATGCGGCAACAATGCTGGGCGGCGCGGTCTTGATCGCTGTGATTCTTCTACTAGTGAGGCTCTAATCATGTTGCTCACCACACTCATGTTGCTGCCACTCGTAGGCGCTGTTGCGATTGCTCTGTTGCCTCAAGCTAAAGAAACACTCGCCAAGCAAGTTGCACTCGTTGTGTCCCTCGTTACTGCAGCATTTGCCATCTACTTGACTCTTGGTCTGGATAACAGCAATGGCGGCCTGCAATATTCGGAAAAGCACGATTGGATTCCGTCATTTGGAATTTCATGGAGCTTAGGAATTGATGGCATCTCTGGCCTGTTAATTGCTATGGCAACAATTTTGGTTCCACTTGTGATCATTGCTGGTTGGTGGGATGCCGAAGATTCGTCGCGGGGTTCAGTGAAAGAATTCTTCGCTCTGATCATGGCACTCGAAGTATTCATGATTGGTGTCTTTGCCGCCACAGATTTGTTCTTGTTCTACGTGTTCTTTGAGGCGATGCTCATTCCGGTCTACTTCCTTATTGGGCGGTTTGGTGGTCCACAGCGCGCATATGCTGCGATGAAGTTCTTGCTGTATTCACTTGTCGGTGGCCTCTTCATGTTGGCATCGCTCATTGGGCTTTACGTTGTCTCGGGTCGAGTACTTGGTCAAGGCACGTTCGACTATTCCGTGCTCACTACGCTGCACATGGATCCAGCAACGCAAAAGATGCTTTTCCTAGGATTCTTCTTTGCCTTTGCTGTGAAGGCGCCCATGGTTCCATTCCATACGTGGCTACCTGATGCAGCCAGCGAAGCAAGACCAGGGACAGCCACACTTTTAGTTGGAGTGCTCGATAAGGTCGGCACCTTTGGAATGATTCGCTACCTGCTTCCAATTTTCCCAGATGCAAGTCACTACTTTGCACCGGTGATTATCGTGCTGGCCGTTATCAGTATTTTCTACGGCGCACTTCTTGCTATTGGTCAAACCGACATGATGCGTCTGGTCGCATTTTCGTCAATTTCGCACTTCGGTTTTATTGTGCTGGGAATTTTTGTTATGACCTCGCAGGGCCTAGCCGGCTCGTCGTTCTACATGGTGAACCATGGCTTCTCAACCGGCGCCCTTTTCCTGGTTGTGGGATTCTTGTCATCTCGTCGCGGATCAAAGAAGATTTCAGATTTCGGTGGAGTGAACAAAGTCGCGCCGATGCTTGCTGGAGTCTTCCTGATTTCCGGACTGTCATCGCTTGCGCTTCCAGGTATGTCGTCGTTCGTCTCTGAGTTCTTAGTGCTTGTCGGAACCTTCTCGGTGTTCCAAGGTATTGCGATTATTTCAACTCTCGGTATCGTGCTTGCGGCATTTTATATTCTGTGGCTGTACCAACGGGTAATTACTGGCGAACCAAGTGATGAAGTAACGGGCACAGTATCGGAGATTTCAACGCGAGAGTTAATTGCAGTAGCTCCAATTTTGGCTGCGATTATTGCCCTTGGCGTCTTCCCGCAAGTTGCGCTGAATATCATCAAACCAGTTGTCACTCAGGTGCAAACTACGGTGGGCGTGACTGATCCAATTCCCGATACGCCAAGTGCAGAAGGGAGCGGGCTGTGAGAAGTTCGATTGAATACCAAGCGCTTGCGCCGATCATCATTTTGTTAACTGCGGGAGTCATCTCGATCATGATTGAGGCTTTTGCTCCAAGAACTTCCCGACGCTCACTTCAGCTACCTGTGGTGTTTGGAAGTGTCATCGCGTCACTTGGTTATGTAGTGATCAATGCAACTGCACCGCTATCGGGTGGGCTCAGTGTTAACGCCGGACAAGGTCACGGACTTCGCCAAATTGCAGCCAGTGGTTCAGTTGCAATTGATGGTCCAGGTTTGTTCTTGCAAGGAACTCTGCTACTCGTTGGATTTGTTGGAGCGCTGCTTTTTGCTGAGCGAAGTGTTGACCCACAGGGTGATGCTTTTGCGGCTCGTTCATCAACGTTGCCGGGTAGTGAAGACGAACGGCAGTTTACTTCGCAGGGCTGGTTCCAAACTGAGATTTGGCCGCTGTTCCTATTTGCTCTTGCCGGCATGGTGATGTTCCCAGTTTCTAACGACCTGCTCACTATGTTTGTGGCTCTGGAAGTTTTCTCGCTGCCGCTTTATTTGCTAGCGGGTATGGCTCGACGTCGGCGACTTCTGAGTCAAGAAGCCGCTTTGAAGTATTTCGTTCTTGGTGCTTTTTCAAGTGCGTTTTTCTTATTTGGTGCTGCCCTCATTTATGCAGTGTCGGGCTCTGTCACATTTTGG
>Ga0194055_10001425_pt1 | contig 19522 bp, 23 predicted proteins | sample SepL449m_MetaG_FD_155482 | JGI IMG/M metagenome (GOLD analysis project Ga0194055, IMG submission 155482) | Anoxic zone freshwater microbial communities from boreal shield lake in IISD Experimental Lakes Area, Ontario, Canada - Sep2016-L442-9m | ecosystem: Environmental > Aquatic > Freshwater >...
TCACGAGGACGCGCGTTCCGGCGCCGCCCGCCTGTTCGGTGGCTGCTCTGCCGAGCCCGATCGCCAGATCAGCGGTCAACTTCTCACCGACTAAGCCACGTACGCCGTCGGTGCCAAAGAGATGACGAGCCATTAAGGGAAACCTAGAGAATCGAGTCCGCTAACGCGGGCCAGATGCTCTAACGCTTGCTGAACTGAGGCCGCTTACGGGCCTTCTTGAGCCCAGCCTTCTTGCGTTCCTTGGCGCGAGCGTCTCGCGTTAGGAAGCCGCGGCTCTTGAGCGCGCCACGAAGATTTGGGTCGGCCTCGAGCAGTGCGCGTGAAATTCCGTGGCGCAACGCTCCAGCTTGAGCTGAGACGCCGCCGCCATGCATCCGGGCAATGACGTCCATCTTGTCCTCGTATCCGACGGCCTCAAGTGGCTGGCGAATGTTTCGCTGCAGCGCTGGGCGCGGGAAGAAGTCGTCGATCGAACGGCCGTTGATCAGGTACTCACCCTTGCCCGGCTTAAGGATCACGCGAGCGACTGCCCGCTTGCGCTTGCCGGTGGCTGTGTAGCGCGCGTCGGCAGCCAGCTTGATCGTCGCCGCGATCGGCTCGTCGGCGACCGGCTCTTCGACCTCTACGACGACGACGTCGGGGTCATCTGAAAACGGGTCGAGCGAGCTTTCAGGGCTGCTGTCGTCGCCTTCGACGACGATGTCGACCTCGAGGTCGGCGCCAGGAATTGGCTTCTCCTTGGCTGCCTTCTTGTCGGCCTTCTTGTCAGCCTTGGCCTCGGTCTTCTCGTCCGCCCCGAGCTCAACTTCGACCTCTTCTTCGACGGTCTCTTCGACCTCTGTCTCTTCTACGGCTTCTTCGACAGCCTCCTCGGCGACTTCGGCCTCGACTGCCTCTTCGACCTCTTCCGCCTCTACTTCGGGCTGCTCTTCGATTGGCGCTTCGTCGTCGGCCATTAGGTAGTGATCTCCAGTTTGGTCGGCTTCTGCGCGACGTGTGGGTGGTCGGTGCCGGCGTAGACCTTCAGCTTCGTGATCTGCTGGCGGGCAAGTCGGTTACGGGGCAGCATTCCTCGCACTGCCTGGCGGATTACCTCTTCCGGGCGGCGCTCAAGCATCTCCTCGAGCGTGCGCTCACGCAGCCCACCCGGATAGCCGGTGTGGCGGCGGTACATCTTCTCTTTCATCTTGTTGCCGCTGACCGAAATCTTTTCGGCGTTGATTACGACAACGAAGTCGCCGGTATCAACGTGCGGCGTGTACTCAGGCTTCAGCTTGCCACGCAGCAGGTCAGCAATTTGGGTTGCCAGACGCCCGAGCGTAAGCCCGTTGGCGTCGATCAGTAGCCACTGACGATCGCGGTCGGTCGCTTTGGCGACGTAGGTTTTTGAAGCAACTGAGGCTCTCATAGCAATAAAAAGCCACGCATTCAGCGCGGCGCAGCCCCAGAGAATAGCGGCCTTTGCGCGATCAACGCCGCGCGGCTCGTTACTCCCACTCGATAGTGCCCGGCGGCTTCGACGTGATGTCGAGTACGACGCGGTTTACTTCGCGCAGTTCGTTGATCATCCTCGAGGCGATCTGTTCGAGCAGATCGTAAGGAAGACGGGCCCAGTCGGCTGTCATTGCGTCGTCCGAAGTGACGGCACGAATCACGACGACGTAGCCGTAGGTGCGCTCGTCGCCTTGCACGCCAACGGTTCGCACATCCGGCAGAACACAGAAAGATTGCCATAGCTCGCGGTAGAGCCCGGCGCCCCGGATCTCGTCTTGGAGTACGGCGTCGGCGTCGCGCAGCAGGTCGAGGCGCTCTTTTGTCGCCTCGCCGCCAACGATCCGAATCGCCAACCCAGGCCCTGGGAATGGTTGGCGCCAGACGAGCCGCTCCGGCATTCCAAGCTCGGTGCCGACAGCGCGCACCTCATCCTTGAAGAGCGCGCGCAGCGGTTCAACCAGCTCAAACTCCATGTCGTCGGGCAACCCGCCAACGTTGTGGTGCGACTTGATTGTTGAGGTTCCGGTGCCTCCTCCCGATTCGATCACGTCGGAGTAGAGCGTCCCTTGGACGAGAAACTTCGCGCCCTCAAGCTTCGCCGCTTCCTCCTCGAAGACACGGATGAACTCGGCGCCGATGATCTTCCGTTTCGTCTCCGGGTCGCTAACGCCGGCGAGTTTGGAGAGGAAGCGGTCCTCAGCATCGACCGCGACGAGCGGCACGGCAAAGCGGTCACGGAAAGTCTCAATCACCTGCGCCCCCTCGTCCTTGCGCATCATCCCGTGATCGACGAAGACGCAGGTCAGCTGATCGCCGATTGCGCGGTGAACGAGCAGTGCGGCGACCGATGAGTCAACGCCTCCGGAGAGTCCGCAGACAACCTTGCCATCGCCGACTTGCTCTCGGATCGCAGCGATCTGCTCCTCGGCAATCGATGCCGGCGACCAATCGAGCGTGCAAGCGCAAGCGTCGCGAAGAAAGTGGGTCAGGATCTGCTGGCCGAAAGGAGTGTGGACTACCTCGGGATGAAACTGAATCCCGTAAATCTTTTGCTCGGCAGATTCAAAGGCCGCAACAGGTGACTGTGTTGAGGCCGCCAGCGCCGTGAAGCCGGGTGGCGGCTCGTAGACCGTGTCGCGGTGCGACATCCAGCAGGGCTGGACTTCCGGCAGGCCCGCGAACAGCAGCCCCGGTTCGCTGATCGTCAGCTCCGAGCGACCGTATTCACCGACCTCTGCGCTCTCAACGCGGCCGCCTAGATGCTGCGCCAGTAGCTGCATCCCATAACAGATGCCTAGAACTGGAATACCGAGCTCGAGCAGCCCTGGATCGAGCCGCGGCGCGCCGTCGACGTGGACCGATGCTGGCCCGCCGGAGAGGATCAATCCCTTCGCCCCGCGCGCCGCCACTTCCTCAGGACCTACGTGGTACGGCAGAAGTTCTGAGAAGACACCGCACTCGCGGACACGGCGGGCGATTAGCTGCGAGTACTGACCCCCGTAATCGAGGACGACGACTTCGTCGTGAGTCACGCCGGCGTCGAACTGAGCGTGCTGTCGGCGTTAACCGAAGGAGACGCGCCAGCTCCGCGACTGCCCATCCCGACCCCCTGAGAGGACTGCAGCTTCTTGCCTTCAGTCTGCAGCGCCGGAGCAACCATCAGTTCGGCGCGGTTGAACTCAGCGATGTCCTGGTAGCCACAGGTGGCCATCGAAGTGCGCAGCGCACCCATCAGGTTGAAGCTGCCGTCGTTCTCGTGCGCGGGGCCGGTCAGGATCTCCTCGATCGAACCGTTTTGAATTGTTTCGACGCGGGCGCCGCGAGGAAGCGTTGGGTGGAAGGTTGCCATTCCCCAGTGGAAGCCACGGCCAGGAGCCTCGTAAGCGCGCGCCAAAGGCGAGCCGATCATCACCGCGTCTGCGCCGCAGGCGATCGCTTTGGCAACGTCACCGCCGGTGCTCATGCCGCCGTCGGCGATCACCTGGACGTATTCACCGGTCTCAAGCATGTGCGTTGAGCGAGCGCCGGCGACATCGGCGATCGCTGTCGCCTGCGGCACGCCAAGCCCAAGCACGCCGCGAGTGGTACAGGCGGCGCCTGGCCCGACGCCGACTAGAACGCCAGCGGCCCCGGTGCGCATCAGGTGCAGACCGGTGTGATAACTGGCGCAGCCACCAACGATCACCGGCACTGGCAGCTCGGCGATGAACTCCTTCAAGTTGAGCGGCTCTGTCGTCTTCGAGACATGCTCGGCGGAGACGACCGTTCCTTGAATAACGAGAATGTCGAGCCCAGCCTCGAGCACCATCTCGTAGTGCGCTGATACGCGCTGCGGGGTCAGCGAGGCGGCAGTTACGACGCCGCTGGCCTTGATTTCCTCGATCCGCGAGCGCATCAACTCGGGCTTGATCGGCTCTTGGTAGATCAACTGCATCTCGTGCGTTGCCTCATCCTTCGGCAGCTGAGAGATCCGCTCTAGCTGCTCTTCAGCATCCTCGTAGCGGGTGAAAATTCCTTCCAAGTTGATTACTGCCAGCCCACCGAGCCGCCCAACCTCGATCGCCGTTCTCGGCGAGACGACTCCGTCCATCGCTGAAGCCATCAGCGGCAGCTCAAAGCGGTAAGGGCCGAGCTTCCAGGAGATGTCCACGTCGTCGGGGTCGCGCGTGCGTCGTGACGGCACGATCGCAATGTCATCGAACCCATAGGCGCGGCGCGCCTTCTTGCCTCTACCGATCTCAATTTCCATCGGCTGATCCTAGGCACAGGGCCGGACGCAATCGTCCCGCGCAAAGCTGATCGGGGAGCTGCGCTGAAGGCTGCTTGGCCGCGCTCGTGATCACTCACCCAAGATAGCGCTCAGAGAGCTCTGGCGGGTGCTTCGATCTGCTCAACCTCGACTTCGGTCAGTAGCTCGTCAACACCCTTGGGATCGATCAGGCCAGCTCCGAGCCTCTGAGTTGACTCCGCGCCGCAGGCGACTGCGTAGCGCAGACACTCCTCGGGCGTAGAGCCGTTGTAGCGAGCGGCGACGTAGCCGGCGAGGAAGGCATCGCCTGCTCCAACGCTGGCAACAGCTTCGCGCGGCTCGATCCAGACTCGATGTTCACGAGGCTGGCCATCGACGAGGACGCTGGCTACACAGCCGTCAGGCAGAGTGATAATCGCCTCACGCGAGCCCAGGTTGCGAAGCTCTGCGAGCGCGCCAATCTGCTCATCACGATCGTTGAACTCGTGCCCGACGAGTTCCTCGGCTTCGGCCATGTTGGGCGAGATCACAGTCGGCTCAGCGCGGACGGCGAGCTTCATCGCTTCGCCTTCGGAGTCGACGACGGTGACTACATCGAGTCGCTTCAGCTCAGCGATCAGGGTTGCGTAGATCGACGGATCGACGCCGCGAGGCAACGACCCGGCAAGCACGCAGATTGCAGCGCCGCGCGCCAAGTAACAGAGCTTCTCAATAAAGAGCTCGACCTCGGCCGGGTTGACCTCCGGCCCGCGCTCATTGATCTCAGTCTGCTCGCCGGTAGTTGGGTCGAGTACTGAGATGTTGGTGCGCGACTCTTCGCCGATATGGACGAAGCCGTTGAGGATCGACTCGGCCGTGAGCTGCTCAACAATCCTTGTGCCGGTCGCGCCGCCGACGAAGCCGGTCGCGATTACTGGCTGACCGAGTGATGCCAGCAGCCGCGCGACATTGACTCCCTTGCCGCCAGCGGTCGAGCGCTGCTCAACGGTGCGATGACGGCGACCAAGCCGAAAGCTGGGGACCGAAAGCGACTTGTCGATTGCTGCGTTGAGGGTGACGGTAAGAATCATGCTGGCTCTCTCTGGACCCTCCCGGGGCGCCGTTGACGGCGCCGCTTGAGGATTAGCCTAGCTGAAAACAGTATTAGAGTGAAGGCGATCAATCCGCCTGCCAGCGGGCCGAGCCAGCCGCCGATGACGAAAAGCAGCGATGGCTCTGCGACTGCAGAAGCGGTTAGTAGTGGGACGCGATCAATGTTCTTGCCGCGGCGCTGGACGATCAGATAGCCGACGCGCGTGCCCTTTGCGAGCGGCCCGACGAGTTCCGACGGCAAACCTGCCGTAACCGTCGTCGGCGGTTCGCTTTTTCGAACGATGACTTCGGAGCTGCGGCCAGCAATTAGCTGAACATCCTCTGCCCGCCCTCTAACGCTAATCGAGGCCAGCCGCTGGCCTTTGCTGACGACGCGAACGCTGTGGTAGCGGCCAAGCCCGTAGCGCATCAGCTTTAAGGTGTCGGCGTTGCGCGCTGCTTCGCTCGGCTCGCCCATTACGACGCTGATCAGCTCAGCGCCGTCACGGATCGCGCCCCCGACCAGCAGGTAACCAGCGGCCGAGGTGTGCCCGGTCTTGATCCCGTTCATCCACGGCACCGAGCCAACCAGCGTGTTGCGGTTTTCGACGACGCGCCTGTGCTTGCCGCTAGTGAGCGTCGCTTTGGCTCGATTCACCAGGTCACGGGCGAACTTGTTCTCACGCAGCAGCACGCCGAGCGTGGCTAAGTCTCGTGCAGTCGAGTAGTTGTTGGCGCCGCTTAGCCCGTCGGGATTGGAGAAGTGCGTCCGCTTGAGCCCAGCCAACTTGGCGCGGGCATTCATCATCCGTACGAAGTTTTTTTGCGAACCGCCGACGTCAACGGCAATTGAGATCGCCGCTTCGTTGGCGCTAGCGAGCAGCAGCGCGCGCAGCATGTCGGCGCTCGTGAGCCGCTCGCCCGGGATCAGGCCGGCGGTTGATTCTGCCGCGCCGGGGGAGTAGTTAGCGACCCTTATCTGATGAGTTAACGAGCGATTCTCCAGCAGCAGCAGCGCCGTCATCATCTTCGTCGTCGAGGCGATCTGATGGCGCGTGTAGGCGTTGCGCGCATAGATGACCTCGCCGCTCGAAGGTTCGATCAAAATAGCCGACGATGCAGAGAGCGATGGGCGACCTTGGGCGCTGGAAACGGCCGGAAGCAGCAGCACCAGCAGCGCCAGCAGCGTGCCAACGCGCAGGGCGCCGGTCACGGTCGCAGGCGGAGCCGCTGACCGGGCTGGAGGGCCTGCGTATCGAGCCCTGGATTGAGCTCCTGAAGCGTTGAGACCGGGACCCCTGTTTCGAGCGAGATCGCGGTCAGCGTGTCGCCGCTGCGGACGGTGTACGACCGAGCGCCCGTCGTCTTCACCGGCGTAGTCGTCTTGGCGCCCGAGGCTGGGGTCGAGCTGCCGCTGCTCGCCGATCCACCACCGCTGGCGAGAATCATCACCGTCAGTAGTGTTGCGGCGACCAGCGCGATCGGCGCCAGCCAGCGAGCGGATTGAGATTTCGACGCCATCTGAGCCTGAAGGATACGGACGCCCGCGCGCAACTCCAGTGATTAACCCCTTCGGGCGCAAAGTTGCAGCCCTCAGCCGCCGGCGCCAAGCGCCCAAGATTCCTCCCGCAGCGCTTCAGCCTGCTTGCGGGCGGCATCTGCCGGGCTACCGCCGTTTTTCTCATAAGCGAAGACGATCGAGCGTGAGGCGGTGATCAGGCCGCCGGCGCGGCCCGGGGCGAAGGCCGCTGCTAGCTCTTCGACCTTGCCGCCTTGCGCGCCGATCCCGGGCAGCAAGAAGACTGCGCGCGGCATTAGTTCACGCATCCGCGCAACATGCTGCGGCGCTGTTGCACCAACTACAGCGCCGACATCGGAAAGTTCGCTTCCGTCGCCGAGTTGACCAACGCTCTGAGCGACCCGCTCCCAGAGCGTGCCACCGCCAGCCAATTCCAAGTCCTCAAAATCCGCAGCCCCCGGGTTTGACGTGCGCACGAGAACAAATACTCCAGCTGCATTTTTGCGCGCGCCGTCGATCATCACGCGAAGCGTGTCAACGCCCATGTACGGATTCACGGTGATCGCGTCGGCGCCAAGGCCATCAACCTCGCCAAACTCAGTCGCGGTTTGGCCCACGAGCGATTGACAGTAGGCAGCAGCGCTTACGTCGATGTCGCCCCGCTTCCCGTCGGCAATCACCACTAGCCCTGCCGACTTGGCGTGCGCTACGACAGCTCCCAGCGCCGCTCGCCCAGGAGCCGCGAGCCGCTCGAAGCAGGCCAGCTGGGGCTTTACAGCGACGCAGGCTGGCGCTGCCGCGTCGATCAGACGGCAGCAGTGATCGATCACGGCGTTTGCTGCCTGCTCACCGGCGCCTGAGCCGGCCACCTTTTCAGTTGCTTGCGGCCAGAGCTGTGCTGGATCCGGATCGAGCCCGAGCACGATCTGCGATTGACGCTGATCGACCGCGGCCGCCAACCTTGCCGCGAAGCCGGCGTCCAGCGAGGATTGCGGCCGAGGCCCAGCGTCGGTCAGCTGTTAACAGCCTTCTTGAGCACCGAACCGGACTTGAACTTTGGCGACCTGGAAGCCTTAATTTGAATCCTCTCGCCGGTTCGCGGGTCGACCCCTTCGCGAGCGGAGCGCTCTGAGACGTGAAACTTGCCGAAGCCTGAGAATGCGACCTCCTCGCCGCGAGCGAGTGCGGCCTTGATCGAATCGAGGACCAGCTCGACGGCTTTCGCAGCCTCGGCTTTACTGATCTCGCCCTCGGCGGCGACGCGCTCGATGAAGTCCGTTTTCTTCACAGCTCACTCCTACCAGAGATGCTTGGCACGGTTTGAAACTAGCAACGCAATTGGACGGCCTCTAGCGTGCTTCAGCTGTCGGGGCGAGCTGACAGGATGAGCCTATGCCGCTCGCACGAATTGGTTGGGCAATCGTCGTCGTGGTCTGCCTCTTAGGCGTAGCTCTGCTTCTGCTCGCTGGCTACCAGGGCTACGCGGGCCTCTCCGGGGCCGTTGGAATAGCCGCTGCGATCAACTTGGCTTGAGCGGCGCAGCAGGCTCGGTGTGAACTACGACGTCGACGATTCCACGATCGTAATCGCGGATTGCTGCCTCGATCGTCGTTGCGAAGGCGTGCGCCTGGGCCAGCGTCTGCGCCCCGTCGAGCGCCACCGTCACTAGCGCGACTTTGCCTCGCGGCTCGTTGTGCACTCGAAGCTCCACCGGCTGGCGGCCAGTCAAATCGAGAACGATTTTTGCGAGTGCTGCGTGAAGCTCGGCTGACTCTTCACTGGCCGTCACAGGGGCCGTCAGCGATGGCTCTAGCGGCTCGATATGGACATGAACGGCATCAACTTCAGGCGCTGCAGCTCTGATCGCCGCTTCGACATCATCGGTCGCCGCGTGGGCCTGATCCAACGTTTGGCCAGCTGGCAGCTTGACATGGAGACTGAGGTCTGAGCGATCACCAATGCTGACGATCCTTACGTTGTGCACTTCGCGCACCTGAGCAGTCGAAAGCGCAGCGCCGGTGACTCGCTCGCGCAACTCTGCCCCTTCCCGCGGTTCAATGTGAATCGTCACGTCGCTGCCAGCAATCCGCTCGTTCAGCGCCGCTTCCACGCGGTCGGCCAGTTCGTGCCCTTGTTGGACCGGCGCGTCGGCCTCAACTTCGAGAACCCCGTCAACGAAGGTCGTGCCGCCGGCCTGACGGACTCGCAGGCGGCGAATCTCGACCGGTGGCTCTACGCTCTCGATCGCCTCCTGCGCGATCATGACGAGACCCACCGGCGCCTGATCCATCAGCGAACCGACGTTGCTGCGGATCAGCGTCGCAGCAGCGCCGATGACCAGCACGGCGACGATCAACGCGGCGATCGAATCGGCGTCGGCAACCCCGGCGCTGACCATGATGAGGCCGACGAGGACGGCCAATGTACCCGCGAAGTCGGAGGCAAAATGGAGCGCGTTTGCTCCCAGCGCGGCACTTGAAAAGGCGCGCGCGCCGCGCCACGAGATAACCGTCCTAATGCTGTCGACGACAAGCACGACGGCGACCACGGCGAAGACCCACCAACCGGTCTCAACCTGGTGCGTCTCTGAGCTTGTAATCCGGGAGACCGATTCAAAGATGATCACGCCGCTCACAACGATCAAGAAGCCTCCCTCCGCTAGCGCCGCGAGATGCTCTGCCTTGCGGTGCCCGTAGGTGTGACTGCTGTCGGCCGGTCGGTCGGAAACGCGTATCGCAAAGAAGGTCAAGACAGCAGAGCCGAAGTCGGTCGCCGAGTGAGCAGCCTCAGCTAGGAGTCCGAGCGAACCGCTAACCAACCCGGCGCCAAGCTTCAGGGCGACGAGGAAGCCGGCCGCCGCGACCGACGAGAGCGCGGTGCGCTGCTGCGGAGTTACCGAGCTGTTGGCCTCAGCGCTCATCGATCACCAAGCAACAGGCTTAGCTGACGAACCGCGTTGCCACGGTGACTAATTCGATCCTTCTCTTCTCCGCTGAGCTCGGCCATCGTGTGGCCGGGGGCGCTGGCCGGCTCGAAGGCCGGGTCGTATCCGAAGCCGCCGCTGCCGCGCGGCTCGAAGGCGCGGGTCCCAAGGCAGCTGCCTTCAACGACCTGTTCGATGCCGCTCTGCGGGTCGCAGTAAGCGATTGCGCAGATGTACTCGAGCTTGTCGCCAGGCTCTGTCTGCTCGATCAGCATCTGCAGGTTGGCTGCGTCGTCGCACTCTTCGCCGGCCCAGCGCGCGGAGAGGATCCCGGGCGCGCCGCCGAGCGATTCGACACAGATGCCGGAGTCGTCGGCAACGGTCGGGATGCCGCTAATCGCTGCGCCGGCACGAGCTTTGATCAAAGCGTTGGCAGCAAAGCTGTCGCCGTCTTCCGTCGGCGCTGGGCTACCGGCTGGCAGCCCTACGAGCTGATAGCCGGTAAGTAGGCGCGCAAACTCAGTCAGTTTGTGCTCGTTGTGGGTGGCGAGCGTAAGGCGCATTGGCCTCAGCGGCTGCCGGCCGCGATCGCCTCGTCCTGCGCCGTGCGCAGCTGTTCAATGCCAGCGGCGGCCAACACCAGCAGCTCATCTAGGTGCGTGCGCTGCAGCGCCGTCTTCTCTGCCGTCGCCTGAACCTCGATCAGCCCACCGTCGCCTGTCATCACGACGTTGGCGTCAACTTCGGCGCCAGAGTCTTCGATGTAGTTGAGGTCGAGCAGCGGAGTCTCGCCGACGATCCCGCAGGAGACAGCCGCGACCTCACCGCTCAACGGAATGCTTGCGAGCCTGCCCTCGGCGACGAGCCGCTGAACACCCAACGCCAGCGCCACATAGGCGCCGGTGATCGAAGCGCAACGCGTGCCGCCATCGGCCTCAAGCACGTCGCAGTCGAGATTGATCGTCATCTCGCCGAGCGCTTCGTAGTCGATCACGCCGCGGACCGAGCGCCCGATCAGCCTCTGGATCTCAACCGTTCGTCCGTCGAGCCGTCCCTTATTGATGTCGCGCGGCTTGCGCTCGCCGGTCGAGGCCGGGAGCATGCCGTATTCGGCGGTGAGCCAACCGAGCCCCTTGCCGGCGCGCCAGCGCGGCACGCCCTCTTCGATCGACGCAGTGCAGATCACGCGCGTGCCGCCGCAGCTGATCAGCGCTGAGCCGGTCGCCGTGCTGACGAAGCCTGGCTCAATCAGGACCGGCCGCAGCTCGTCGGGACGGCGGCCGTCGGGGCGCTCATAACTACTCATGCGATCACTCCTTCGTGAAGGGTTACCTGCTCGACGGGGCCGAGAGGAAGCTGGAGGAAGCGCGTGCCAATCGCCGCAAAAGCTTCTGGGTCACCGGTAGATAGGAAGCGGTAGCTGCCCTCGGACGGGTCTGGGTTGGCGAGCTCGCGCGCACCGAGCACGTGTTCAACCTGACGGGCCAGAGCGGCGCCCGATGTGACGATGCGGACATCGCGTCCGAGCATCCGCTGCAGGATCGGGCTCAGCAGCGGGTAATGCGTACAACCGAGGATCACGGTGTCGACGCGCGCTTCGCGCAGCGGCTCAATGTAACCGCGAACGAGTTCGACGACTCTCTGATCAAAGGTTGAGCCGGATTGAATTAGCGGCGCCAGCTCCTGCGCCGCGACCGAAACCAAACTTACGTGAGGATCTGCGGCGTGGATAGCTTCGTCATAGGCGCCGCTGGCAACGGTTGCGTTCGTAGCGAGCAGCCCGATGCGGCCGTTATTTGTCGTCGCGACGGCTTGGATTGCCTCGGGGCGCACGACACCGAGGACCTCAACGCCGAGCGTCGTCTGGCGCATCCGCGCCGCCAGCAGCGGTAGAGCCGCCGAGGTTGCCGAGTTGCAGGCAACAACGAGAAGCTTTGCGTTGCGTGCAAGCAGCTCTTCGGCGATCTCAAGACTGAAGCTGGCCAGTTCCTCCGGCGTCCGTTCCCCATATGGGAAGCGCGCCGTATCACCGAGGTAGATGTAGTCCTCGGCCGGCAGGTGGACGAGCAACTCGTGCAGCACTGTGAGTCCGCCAACTCCAGAGTCGAAGACGGCAATCGGGCGCTCGCGCGGGTCGCTAATCGTGGCCACCGCCTGAGCATAGGGCTGCGCGCTAACGGATTAGGGCTTCGCGCTGCCGACGCTGTCGATCGACTCCTTCAGCTTCGCTACGACGGTCTGTGCGATGCCACCGCCCTTCAGCGATTTTCCGGCCACGATCACGCCTGCCAACACGCCAGCTACCAGCAGGATCAGCGCAACGTACTCCACCGTCCCCTGCCCTGATGGGCAACTGAGGCGGACCAGAGCGTGGTGAAAACCGGCGTGAATACGGCCCTGCAGGCGATAAGTCATCGGTGCTCCTAACGGTTTGGGGGCGACACTGATCACAGCCTGCAGAGTGGCGTTGCGCGAATCCACCGCCAATACGTGGACAATCAGCATCAGATGCGTGTTCTGATCGTCACCAATATGTGGCCCTCGCCGGAGCGGCCGGAGCTCGGCAGCTTCGTCCGTGACCAACTCGAAGCGTTGCGCGCGCTCGAAGATCCGCAGCTCGAGCTGGAATGCTTCGCCTTCGCGCCTGGCGCCTATGCCGCTGCTGCGCGCGAGCTGCGAGGCAAATACGGCAAGCAGCGCTTCGACGTCGTCCACGCCCACTTCGGCCTAACCGCCTGGCCCTCGCTCGTCGTCCCAGCCGACGTTCATGCGCTGACGCTGCACGGAACCGATCTGCGCCATCGCCGTTCGCGATTGATTACCCATGCGGCGCTGCCATTGATCGATCTCGTCGCCGCCGCCAGCCCCGACCTGGCCCGCGACGTGCCCGGCTATCCGAAGCGGCCCGTCGAGATTCTTCCCTGCGGCGTGGCGACCGACCGCTTCCGCCGACTCGGCCGCCAGCAGGTTCGCGCCGAGCTTGGGCTTCAGACCGAAGGGCGCTACCTGCTCTTCCCTGCCGATCCAGCGAGAGCCGAAAAACGCTTCGACCGCGCGCAGGCGATCGCCAAGCGGTGTCGAGCCCAGCTCCTGACGCTCGGCTCGATCGACCCGCAGCAAGTTCCGCTCTGGATTAACGCTGCTAACGCCGTCGTCGTGCCGTCGGAGCGTGAAGGCTTCGGCCTCGCGGTGCTCGAGGCGCTGGCATGCGAAGTACCACTTGTCTGCGCGCCAACCGGAATCCACGAAGCGGCAACGCGCGGGATTGATCGAGCAGACTGCCTTGCCTACGACGAAGATTCGTGGTGCGAACTGCTCGAGGCCAGCCTTGATCAGGCCGACCCAAGAATTACTTCTCGCGCGCGGGCCGAGCAGTTCAGCGCCGAGCGGATGGCGCGGCGACTACTGGCGGCGTGGCGAGCCAAGCTAGGCAGCCCGCTAGACTCGGCCGCTGCGCGCAACGAGGGGAATCTAGAGACCACACCATGGGATTGAGCGACCGAATTTTCCGACGAAACTCGAGCCAAGCGAAGCCCTCTCCAAGCCCAGCCGAAGGCGGCGCGGAGATTCCGCCTCAGGCAACCGATGCAACTGTGATCCTGCCGCCAGCGTCGCCGGCAGCTGAGGAGTCGGCGACGATTGCAGCCGCAGGCCTGCCGGCAGCAGAGCAGTTTCCGACCCCTCCTCCCCCGCCCGACGCTGATACCCCGGCTCAAGCGGCCGAGCCGTTCTCGCCGGCGGTGCAAGAAGGCCTCAGCGTGCAAGCAGAACAAACAGCGGCCGCCGGCCAAGCGGCAGCACCGACGCGCCCAGGTTTCCGTGAGCGCGGTCGCCTGCGGCGGCGCCTGCGCTACCTGCGCCAGGTGCGCGAGCTCGGCTATCGCGACCTCGGAGGATTGGTCTTTGATCAGCACCGCTTCGAGCGTGGCGACGCTGCGCTGGTCGAAGCGAAGGTCCTAGCGATTGAAACGCTCGACCGTGAGATCCGCTCGGTTGAAGAGGTTCTGGAGCTTCAAACACCTTACGCCGAGCTCTTCATCCCAGGCGTCAGCGCTTGCGCGCGTTGCGGCACGCTGCACGGCAGTGATGCCCACTTTTGCCCTCACTGCGGACTGGCCTTCGGCGGTCCGCGCGCGGTGGCCGGCTTGGGCTCATTCAACGGCAACAGCCCTTACGAAGCTGAAGCGCAGCAAGCGCCCACTCCGACGCCCGACCCTTACAACACGCAACCCGGTAACGGCCCGACGGCCTGATCACAAGTGCCTGCGGTCGCCAACCCGCAGTGGGCCTACGGCTCGCTGCCCTGCCCGCACTGTGGTGAGTGGCTCCACGCGCAACAGGATTGGTGCCTTAATTGCGGCGACCCTGCCCGCACAGTGATCGCGCCGGAACCGCGTTGGCGGCGGCCAATCTACGCACTTGCTGCCTTGCTGGCAGTAACGCTCGGCGTGCTCGTCGGCTCTTTCGTCGCCGTTACCGATGATGATCCGCCGCAAGCGCGCACGACGACCCAGACGATCATCGTGCAGCCCGGCGAGGCGCTCGCGCCGGGAGTGACGCCAGCGCCAACGACGGCGGCACCAACCACTCCCGCGCCGCCGACCGTCGTCACGACAACTCCCGCACCGCTGCCCTGAGGCGCTAAGCGCCGAAGACTGGGCGGCTAAGCAACGGCGCCGCTATCTCACTCGCCAGCGCTGAGTTCGCCCCACTTGACTGCTGCCCGCTTGGGCGACCGATCAGTTCACTCAGTACAAGTGCCAGCGAGCGCGCTAGCGCGTCAACGTTGTAACCACCCTCGAGTACCAGCCCAACGGGGATCTCAAGCGATCCGCTGACCTCAGCGACGGCCCGCGCCATCGAAGCGAAGCCGCCGTCGCTCACGACGCAGTCAGCAAGCGGATCGTCGCGGTGGGCGTCGAATCCCGCCGACAGCAGCACCAGCTGCGGCCGGTAGGACTCGATCAGCGGCACGACCAGCTGTTCAACAAGACCAACGAAAAGTTCATCGCCCGAACCCGCGGGGAGCGGACAGTTAACGGTGTAGCCAAAGCCATCGCCTGCGCCTTGATCGTCGGTCGCTCCGGTTCCCGGATAGAACGGGTATTGATGGAGCGAGACGAAGCAGACGCGAGCGTCGGCAGCGAATATCGCCTCTGTTCCGTTGCCGTGATGAACGTCCCAGTCAAGAATCAAGACGCGCTCCAGGCCGCAGGCTTCAATCGCGTGGAGCGCGGCGACAGCAACATTGTTGAAGAGGCAGAAGCCGGTCGCACGCTCCGCCTCGGCGTGGTGTCCGGGCGGGCGATGGAGCGACGCGCCAACATCGGCCGTCCCGTCACAGAGCGCCTCAGCGAGCGCGGCGGCGCCTCCAGCGGCGTTCAACGCTGCGTCAAACGATGTGGGAACGACGACCGTGTCCGGGTCGAGCGGTTGCGACTGGGCGCAGGCGGAGCGAACGCGATCAAGATGGCTCTGCGGGTGGGCGCGAAGCAGCATCTCCTTGGTTGCGGGCGCGCAATCACGCGGCTCGTACCCGAGCCAATCGAGCCGATCTAGCTCGGCCTCGATCGCCACGATTCGCTGAGCCGATTCGGGATGGCTGCCGGTGTCGTGGGCGAGCGAGCTATCGCTGCGGAAGATCAATCCCTTCACCGGCGGGTACGGTACTGAGAAGATGTCGGGGCGCGAGCGAATCGATACGGAGCTAGTTGTCGTCGGGGCCGGGGCTGCGGGCCTCTATGCGGCGCTCACGGCCGCCAGTCTTGGCGCCAGCGTAACCGTGATTAGTGCCACGCCGCTGGCTCAGACGGCGAGCTACTGGGCGCAGGGTGGGCTCGCTGCAGCGCTAGGCGAGGACGATTCACCACAGCTCCACCTCGCCGACACCGAAACGGCCGGCCGCGGGCTGGTTCGCCGCTCGGCAGCCGAGATTCTCGTCAACGAAGCCCCAGGAATAATCGGCGAACTGCAGAAGATTCGGATGCGCTTTGACCTGGATGGAGACGGCCACCTATCGCTCGGGCTCGAAGGCGGTCACTCACGCCGGCGGATCGTTCACGCTGGCGGCAGCTCGACCGGCCGGCGGCTTGCGCGCCAGCTCTCGGCGGCGCTGGTCCGCGAGCCCCGAGTGACGATTCTCGAAGGGACTCGTGCCAGCAACCTCTGGACCGAGGACGGAGGCGTCGTTGGCGTCGTCTGCGAGGACGGCCTTGCTGTGCGGGCCCGTGGCACCGTGATCGCGACTGGGGGCGCGGCGGCGCTCTGGCAGCGAACAACTAACCCTCCTGGCTCGATCGGGATCGGCATCATGCTGGCCCGCGCCGCCGGCGCAGAGGTGGCCGACCTCGAGTTCGTTCAGTTCCACCCGACAGCCGTGGTCGGCGTTCCTGGCCGCGAGGGATTCCTGATCAGCGAGGCCATCCGCGGCGAAGGCGCCACCCTGGTTGGGCCTGACGGTGAGCGCTTCGTTAATGAGTTGGCGCCGCGCGACGAGGTCGCCCGCGCGATCTGGTCGGTACTCGAAGAGCATTCCGTTGCCTCTGTTGGGCTCGACATGAGCTCTGTAGACGCCGGCCGTTTCCCGAATATCGCGGACACGCTAAGAAAGTCGGGGCTCGATCCAAGTCACGATCTAATACCGGTCGCTCCTGCTGCCCACTACATGATGGGCGGCGTCGTAGCCGACCTCAACGGCGCCACCAACGTCGACGGTCTCTACGTGATCGGCGAGAGCGCCTGCAGCGGCCTACACGGCGCCAACCGCCTCGCTTCCAACTCGCTCTCCGAATGTCTGGTCTTCGGCGCCAGAGCGGCACGAACGGCGCTTGACCGACCGGCCACTGCGAGCGGCCAACCGCCGGCGAGCATCCCGCTCGCGCTCCCGTCGCCGGCAACGCGCGAATCGATGTCGCGCAATGCCGGTTTAATTCGTGATCGGGCGGGACTTGAACTGTTGCTTAAAGACCCGTACCCGCTGGCGGCGCTAGTAGCCGACTGCGCACTCGCCCGCGAGGAGAGCCGCGGTTCTCACTGGCGCAGCGATTTTCCAGCCTTAAACCCCGATCTTGACTCGATGCACGCAGTGATTAGCGGCGAATCCACCGCTTTTGAGCGCTGGCAGTAACGCGGCTCGCGTTCGTCGTCTTAACACGAACTTCATAGAGCGGGTGTTTCAACCTTCACATGGAGGTCGAATACTCGTCTCCTGCGTTAGGCAATAACGCAGAAGTCGGGGGTCAAAGCGAAGGAACGCAACCCCATCGAATCCAGGAGCTGGAAATCTACATGTATCAAGTCAGCAGAGGGATCTACCGCGAATTGTCCTCAGAGATCGTCACCGGGCGTGAGGGTCACGAGGCAGTGTTGAAGGCATGCGAGAGGGCGATTGAACGTCTCGCAAAGGATCGACACTATTTCGCTACGCCGGCGCGCAGCCTTTTCCGCGAGATCCGAGTCAACTTCCCAATCCAATCGCAGGCTCGCGTCTGGGCCGTTGTCCGCGATTACATCGCCGCTACCGACGGAGCGATCGCTCAGTTGACGACGACCGGCCGCGACATCTTCGGCAACCGCCTCCAGTGCCGCGCGACGACGCGCCGTGGCAGCTCATGCCGGCGCCTCCCGAGCAACGTAAACGGCTACTGCCCATCGCACCAGCATCTGGCAGCGACCGAAGAGCTCGAAATCGCTTCGGCCGCCTGAACCACTTTCCGGGCCTCGCGCAAGCCAACTCAAGCTCCCGCGGCCGACGGCACAGAGTGGCCGCGAGGAGGCGGCACCTGTGTGTGATTGCGCACACAAGCGCTGTGTGGCGCGCCGCACCGGCGGCGGAGGTAGCCGGAAATGCCCGTTAACAGTGCGTTTACGCGCCGGGCGCTTTTTGCAGCAAGGGCCAAAACCCGCTAATTAGCAGGGAAATTTGCGCTTTGTCCGCCAATTTGCGACACTGATAGCAGCGAATTCCGCTGTTTTGAGGCATTTCCGCCGAAAACATCGAGGGTTTCGCTTGATTATTGAATATGCCGATCGCAATCAAAGAGTGGGCCGTCACAGTTCGAGCGCTTTCCGAAGGCGAGCAGCTGCTGATCTTCCGCAGAGACGACGAAAACGAACCGTCATCGCTTGAGCACGATCGCTTCTTCCTCTTCCCTACTTTTGAGCACGCGCGCAACGACGTCGTCCGCGGCGCCCACGTGCCTGAGCTGCGCCGCGCACTTGAGGAAGGCGTCTGGCCCGACGGCGACCCGGCGATCAGCGCCCTGACCCAGCCGGGAGGAATCGAGCAGCCCGACCGAGTTCGCGTTCGTGCTTGGGCCGAAGTCGCCGGCGAGTACACGGTCACCAACCAGCGCGCGATCAGCGAACTCTCCCCGTTCTACATCTGGACTCCCGATTACGCGCAGAAGCGACTCGGCTGGCGTCGCGGAACTTCGCTCCGCGTGACGTTGCTGCGCACGCACCGCATCCCGCGTCCGGTGACAATCCGTGTCCGTCCGGAACACGATTACAGCACCGACTGGCTTGAGATCACGAGGCAGCTTCCGTTTGAGGGAACACCGGTTCTCTCTGAGCTCGAGTTCGGACGCGTAAAGGACGAGATCGAATCAATCGTCTCGGGCCGCCGCATCGCTTCACTCGTTTAGACCGCCGAAGGCCATACAGTCGTGCTGCGGATCGTCGGTCTGTGGCGCGCCGCCTGAAGATGGCCTGGATCGAGACTCAATCACCCAATTTCTCCGCGCGCCATGCCGAGGTCGATGGCGAAGATGCTGATGGTGTGCTGGAGCTGCTCGAAGGAATCCGCCAGCAGCTAAGCGAAGTCTTCCCGGTCGTTCCCGAGGGAGTGACCGCAGTTATCCACTCCAACCGCGCTCAACTGTTGATCTCGCAACCGGTCGCTGCCGCGTTGCGCGCACTGAGCGCGCCAACGAGCCGACGCTACGTCACTGGCTGGTATTCACGCGACGAGATCCATCTCCTCGCTCCGCGCCTACTAGCCGAGCGGGCATCGAGCGTGCCTGGTTCGCTTGAAATGTTGATGCTTGCACCGGCCGCGCTCTACGCGCAGCTCTGTGCCGGGCTGAGTAATCCTGGGCTACCGCCACCCTTCACTCTCGGCTCTTGGGCCGATGCGCCGAGGTGGGCCTGGCTGGTCTTGGGAGCTGGTCAGTGGTTCTCCGGGCAAACCGCTCACGCGCGGCCGGCGATCGCGGCCCGGCTGCGCGAGCCAGAACTGCCAAGTTTCCCGCCAAAGCTGCGCGACGCACAGCTACTCGGCGGCACGGTCTTTGATCTGCTTGCCAGCGAGTCCGGCGAGCAGGCTGCGATTCGGCTCGCAACCGAAGCGCCCGGTGATCAGCGCGACCTGATCGCTCGCAGCTTTCCTGGCCGCTCCTTCGGTGATACCGAAGGCGTCTGGCGCGCGCACCTCGCCCGCCTCGGCGGCGTTTAAACGCTTCCTACGCCCCTACGAGCAAACCGAGCGCCAGAACCGCGCCGACGGCCAGAACGGCGGCCAGCAGACCCGCTATGAGCTTCAGCGGCGAAGGGCGGTACTGCTCGCCATCATCGATGATCTCGGACTCCATCAGGACCTCGCGCGCCGCCGTTAACCCCGACTCCGCTACCAGCAGGTCGCGGCGGCCGGCCGCCAACATGTCTGGCACGTCAAAGCCGCGAGAACGCCGCGTGACGCTCGGAATCCCCTCCTCCAGCAGCAGGTTTGCGATCAGCTCGGCTTCGCTCTGGTTGCGACCGCTGGCGA
>Ga0194055_10001427_pt1 | contig 19497 bp, 15 predicted proteins | sample SepL449m_MetaG_FD_155482 | JGI IMG/M metagenome (GOLD analysis project Ga0194055, IMG submission 155482) | Anoxic zone freshwater microbial communities from boreal shield lake in IISD Experimental Lakes Area, Ontario, Canada - Sep2016-L442-9m | ecosystem: Environmental > Aquatic > Freshwater >...
GCGTTGTGCTTCGGCTTCGGCGGCAAGGCGAGCGGCTTCTGCAGCTTCTTCGCGCTCGAGTTTTTCTCTGGCAGCTTGTGCGGCAACCAAGGCCACAGCTTCGGAGATGCGCTCTGCTTTGAGTCGCTCGGCAGCAGCGGCTTCTCTGGCAGCGGCTTCTGCGGCTGCAGCAGCAATCGCAACTGGATCGAACTCGGGCTTGGTGAGCTTGCGAACCATGGGTCGCACCACAAAGAACAAGAAGAGTAAGAATAATAGTGCAACAACCAAACTATTGGCAATAGCAACAACGCCTTCATCTTTGTACCAAGGGATAAAGTCAGGATCAATTTGAGGCTCAAAGCGTGTGGCAACAACAGTCACAACGTCACCACGCTCTTCGCTAAATCCAACAGCACCACGAACCAATTGATTCAAACGATCGAGTTCTTCTTGTGTGTAGGGAATGGTTGTAGGAGGCGCAGAGCCGTCTGCAGACTTTTCAATTTTTGTTCCAGCTGGAATGGGGCGTTCATTGATTAAAACACCGACGCCCAACTTTTGAATATTACCCATCGCACTCTTGACATGACGGACTGAGCGATCGAGTTCGTAATTTTTTGTGCTTCGCGCAATAATTTGCGTTCCCTTTTCGGAAATGCCTTTGGTGGGGTTCGATGATGTATCGCCCACAGCTGCAGGGTTTGCAGGCGGATTGGGCGGTGTATTGGATAAAGATCCTGGAATACCAATCGCATCTTTGAGCATGTTGCGATCTTCAACATACAACTCGGAACGTGTTTTGGGTCCTTTGTCGCGCACATCAAAATCTTCTGTCGTGATTTCTTGCTGATTAAAGTCAAGTACCAAACTCACTTGTGCTGTGACATTGACCTCACCCACAATCGGCGCTAGCAATTGAATCAATCGCGTGCGATACAAATCTTCCATTTGCTGTTTTTGCTGTAATTGAGCGCCTGTTAAACCTAAAGGTTGCTCGCCCAACATGTCATTCATCAAGGTTCCGTAGTTATCAACCACCGATACATTCTCGGGTGCAAGATAAGGAACGCTTGATGCAACCAATTGAATAATCGCCTGCACATTGGCGGATGACACCGAGCGACCCGGCGTGCGTTGAATAATGACTGATGCTTTGGTGGGTACGCGATCGCGCACAAACACACTTTGCTTGGGTGCGGCTAAATGCACGCGCGCACTTTTGATACCACCGATTTGTGCAATACTGCGTGCAAGTTCTTGCTCCATCGCATTGTTGTATTTGACTTGCTCCATGAATTGACTTGTCGTCATCGCGGGCATGTCTTTCAATCCATCCATACCTTGCGCTTCTGTTTTGGGCAAGCCTTTGGATGCGATCAACATTTTTGCTTCTTGATAGCGTGAAGCGGGTACTGTGATTTGTCCAGAGTTTTGATCCACTACGGGGCTAAAGTCGGCCGTTTTTAAAGCTTCCAATGCCAACATCTTGTCAGACTCTGACAACATCAAAGAAAGAGGTCTGTATGCAGGCGCTTTCATTGACAATGATGCCAATCCAAATGCAGCAACAACAACCAAAATAATGATGAGGGGCAACATTTTTCTAACGGTGGGTTGCTTGATGATGTCACGCAACATACCTAGAGGGTCGTTGACCATTTGACGTGTCACACCACTTGCAAAATCAGATCCTCTAAGGCCTGTATTGCTTGTAGTTATTGCTGTGCTATTGGAGCTTTCTGGCTCCGAACCACCACCTGGCAAAGCCATCGGTGAATTCATAGTTGTACTTGCGGTCGCCATACGATGTCCTTAGCCTTAAACGGGCATGTTCATAATTTCTTCATAGGCCTTGAGCACTTTGTTGCGCACCTGCAAGGTGGCCTCAAATGACAAGGACGACTTTTGCATACTTAACACAACATCCGTCAGAGGAATATCTTCACCTCGTTGATAGGCCTCTTGTAGTTGTGTTGCATTGGTTTGCGTTTCATTAACTTTATCAATTAAGTTTTTTACCGACTCGGTGAAATTGGGTAAAACCTTTTGGGGTTGTTGAATGTCATTGGCAACAGGCGGCTTAATATCAGCCGCCTGATTGGCACCATTAGCCGCTTTGCTTTCATAGGAGCGAATGATCTCCATCATGTTTTGCACGCTGGCAGAAGAAATTTTGTCTATCATGCTGCGATTCCTTCCATGGTCATCCCACGATCACGAAATTGCGCCAACTTGTAACGCAAGGTGCGGGCGCTGATGCCTAATTTTTTAGCAGCTTCAATTCTGTTGTCGCTGTTTTGGATAGCCAGCATGATCACGTGTTGTTCACTGGTTTTTACAGCATCATCTAAATTAATCATATCCTGCTTTGCAGGATTGGAGGTATTTGAGTAGCTTGGAAATTCTTCAACTTGCGATGGGATTTGAACCGTTGGCTCAGCCTCTTGTCGAGTTGGCACATGCGCACTTTGCATGCTTTCAATTTGTGATTCGTCAAACATCAAATGTGCTGGCGTGATGATGGAACCCGAACTCAGAACAACTGCGCGCTGAACCACGTTTTCTAATTCACGCACGTTGCCAGGCCATGCATAGTCCAACAGCATTTCTTGCGCGGCCTCATTGACAGAATAAATTCGTCCATCTTTGGCGTGTCTGGCCAATGATTGATTCACCAAAGGCAGAATGTCGCCCGATCGCTCTCTTAGTGGTTGGATTCTTAAACGGAATGTGCTGATGCGGAAGTACAAGTCTTCTCTAAACTCTCGCACTTCAATGGCTGCGCGTAAATCTTTATTGGTCGCTGCAATGACTCGCACATCTAAATCGATTAGTGTTTCGCCGCCCAAACGAATGAGTTTTTTCTCTTGCAACACGCGTAGCAGCTTAGCTTGCAAATGAATGGGCATCTCGCCAATCTCATCTAAAAATACTGTACCGCCGTGCGCTTGTTCAAATAAACCTTTGTGTTCTTTTTGTGCGCCTGTGAACGCGCCCTTTTCATGTCCAAATAACATGTCTTCAATTAAGTGTTCCGGCAATGCTGCGCAATTGAGTGCAACAAATGGGCCTTTTGCACGAGGCGATGATTCGTGTAAAACACGCGCCAATACTTCCTTACCTGCACCTGTGGGGCCCACCAACAGGGAAGTCACATCGGTTTGTGCCACTCGCTGAGCCAGTGCCAACAAATGTTGGCTGGTTGGATCAACAAAAACATAGGACTTTGTTTTGTTATTTGAATGACTGAGGCCTTCAACCGCAAATTTCCATGCATCAACAGACCATTCATCGGCGGGTAATACATGGTGGGCACCTAATCGCATTGCATCAACGGTCACTTCCATGCGACGGCGTTCTACGCGACACAAAATAGGTGTCATTTGACCTAATTGGCCGATCAGTGTTTGAACTTCTTGCAAAAGCTCTGCACTGTCTCCGAGTCGAATGACCAAAGCATGTGCTTTGCGAAGCGCCATGGTGAGCTCACCTAATGTGCTCACTAATTGCAAACGAATGCCTGCGGCTTCGAGTTGTGCGCGCTCAGTTTCTCCAATAGGACTGAAAGGGTCCAACCAAACGGCTTGAATTGAATTAACAGAAGTAAGATTCACTTTGATCAACCTGTAACAATAGTAGGGTTGATATGCAAAGGTTGTGCCAGACCCAATAATGAATTTTTAAGTTATTATTAATTTATTTAAATAGATACTTTAAAATTAATTAAATGCAAAAAGACGAAAAACTGACAGGCTTTTTTTTAAGCTTCCCAAACCTGTCTCGTCGTAGAAATGACAGAAGGCGCAACCTTAGATGGTTGAATAGGTGTGTGTTCACTGGGCTTGACTTGTTTTGGGATAAAACCGCGGCAAGCTTGGCCATCGGCCCTTAACACTTCGATTGATGGAATCAAACGGCTTTTAAAGCCCATCAAGTTACAGCCGTAGGGGGTTTTAATATCCCAGGTGATTGCAAAATTTCTGCACTGCCAACAATTTGGACCTTTCGATTCAAAGGTACTGTCTTGCGACATCAAGTCTAATTGAGCCATAACTACTCGCTTAATTGAAAAGAGAGTTATTAACCTTGGAGCAACTTGAGTACCGATTGCTGGCTGGTGTTGGCTTGAGCGAGCACCGCCGTTGCAGCCTGTTGCATGATCTGCGACTTGGCCAACTCGGTACTGGCTTGTGCATAGTCTGCGTCTTCGACCTGACTGCGTGAAGCAGACATGTTCATCGACACGTTGGACAAGTTGTTGATTACGTGATCGAGTCGGTTCATCACCGCACCCATTGTCGCGCGTGTTGCGTTCACTCGGTCCATCGCTGTATCAAGGATATTGAGTACTGCTGTTGCACCGTCTCGCGTATTTATACGAATGCGACGCTCTTCTACAGGTTTATCCACATCGTTTGTGATATCACCCGTTAGCTCGCCGCCTTTTCCGAAGTCAGCAAAATCAATCGTGACTGTTTGCTTTGCAGATGAACCAACTTGGAAAGCAAGTCGCCCCACACGTGGTGCGTTCATATCTTGACTGGATCGGCCGCCAAAATTACCTTGCTGAAATCCAATCGCGGCAAAGTTGCTTCGATCAGTAAATCCCGCAGAACCCGTTGTCACAGAAAATGGCTTAGGGTTTGATTTTCTTGGGCTTGGTAACAAATCAGCTGGGCTTTGCAAATCAGGCAAAGAGTCTGTGATGTTGATGAGCTTGACTGTACCGTAGATTGTCCTGGCCTCTGTAGAACTTGCTGTCGCATTGCGAATGCCCGTAATATCATTATTGCCAAGGCTGTTGGCCGTGATCTCACTGATGTTTATAGTTCCAGCAGTAACTCCCACCGACGCACCTCTGATATCAAATGGTGAGCCAGGAATGGTAGAGGAAATTTTTACAGTCGTATTAGTAGCATCATTCGTATCAATTACAGCAGTTATATTTCTTAAACCAGCAGCTACAATTGCATTCTTCAATGATGTGGCAAAGATTGCAGCTGTGGTGTTTCCGGCAGCAGCTGGAACAGTCACTGTTGTTCCATTTATAACGAAACTAGCTGTTGTCGTAGCACCGATCGCTCCTCCCACTTTGACCTGAGAAACTTGGGCTACTGCTCCGCTCTTTTCCAAACCAAAACTTGAGGGTTTCAAATCTTGAATATTAGAATCGAACCATACTGAAGCATTACGACCATCAGAAGAGAGTGTGACACCTCTGCCATTATCACTGGCTGTCACACCATGCTGACCTGTTCGATCGTTAATTGCGTTGATTACTTTTAGACGTCTGTCGGCAAGTGGTTCGTTTTGTACAAAATTAATATCAACCTTAGTTCCATTGATAAAAATTGTTTGTGGCCCACTCGCAGGCAACTGGGTGTCTGTTGTTGTACCTATTGATATAGCAGGATTGGCCAAAGCCTTGACGCCCGTTTCAGGTGAACTCGCATTGATTGCTTTGGCTAAAGCAATCGCGCTGGCTGCACTGCCGCTGCTGCTTGTCACTGTGCTAGTTAAATCATCATCTGCAGTAGTGGTCGCTCTAATTGCGTATCCATTAATTAGCAAATCATTGGCTCCAAGGTCTTTCATAGGGGGCTTGCTATTTGCAACTTCCGGCGTTGATGTGACTAGGTTCGTAGCCGAAGTGGTACTTGCAGTTGCAGTGAAATTAATTCCAGGAGTTACTGCAGTAAGAAACAACTCGCCAGTTTGACGACCAGCAGAAGCAGCCACTCCTGTGATAGAGGTTTGGGCATTAATCAATCCGACCATTTCATCCCTAACAGCCAGGGAAGACAGAATTCCTGTAGTGCCGGATACACTTGCCTGTGTTATTGATGTACCATTGATAGTCACATTAACTTTGTCTGCAGCCGCCATGGCCTGTGAGCCTATCAACACACTTGTCATTTGTGGTTTTGCAAAATCAACGGGTGGACGCACCTGGGTTGTATAAACCGATTGATTCTTTGAAAAGTTGCCTTCTACCAATCCAGAATTTGCAATATTTCCAGTCGTTGATGTTAAAATAATAGGAGCAGGAATTTTAGATTCCAAAGAAATCGTTGAGCTTTGAACGCCCTCTCTCATACCGATTCTGTCGCCAAAGGTAATAGAATTTGAGTTTGTTTCGAATCGAACTTCAATATTGCGACCATCAGCAGCCGACAAAATAATACCGTTATTTGTAGCACCAGAGTCAATTGCCTTAACACCCGTCTTGGAGGTGATCATATTGATGGCTCTGACAACATCAGCCCTTGTTTGCTGAGGATTATTAATGGTTGAAGTCACATTACCTGAAGCAAAACCGTTGATGATGATCGTACCTGTTACAGCCGATGTACCTGTTTGTGCTTTGCCAGTAAAAATGTTTTCATTCACTTTGGCAAACACACCCGTACCAGGTTGAACTGCAGAAAAACTTTGAGTAGTGTCTACGATTGCATTGAGATTAGAAGATCCAGATTTAACCACTGTTTGTTCAACATTGCCTTCACTTGTTGGGAAATCAATGTTAACAGTCGTGCCGCCAGGCGCATAAGTAATGACTCTTCCAGAGTTGGGGCCATACTCAAAACTGCTTCGCAGCGTGGTTGCAATTTTTGCAGCTGCTAGCGTGGCTGTACTTTCATTGCTGGTTATTAACACAGAAACACCACCAACAATAATTGTTGTATTTGGGATCGGGTTGCCTGTGAAGGTAACCGATTGTGATTCACCTTGGTTCGCTGAAAGATCTAATGCTTTTCTATTGATAGCAGCGGCTTTTGCAATCGCACTACCCGCAGCATTGGTGATAGGAGAAAGCTTATCATCAATCGCATATGATCCGCCCACATTAATTCCATTAACCCATAAGTCACCCGACTGCATCACAGGAATAGTGCCTGCAACAGCAATTTTTAATGTTGCATCACGATACACAGCAGGGTTACCACCCCCTGCAACCACAGCTATTAAAGACTGCGCTACACCAGCAGAATCTTGTAATTTTAGGGCCAAGTTGTCAGAGATAACACTACCATTTGCACCCGTTGTACTTGTATAGTTTATGACTTTGTTGGTATCGTCATATATACCCGTCATTGAAATTGTTTTGTTATCGTTCGTAATGAATGTAGTTTGAATCTCACCAGTAGTTGTTATATGAACACTCATTGCACCACTTTGTAGATATTTTCCGTTTCCATTAAACTTCTCATCTGATTTAGCTAACGCAACCCTTGGTACTGTATTTCCTCCGCCAGGAACAGAGGCTACAGCAGCAGTCAGACCCGTTGGTGCTACTATATTTGTATCAGGAACATCGCCTTCTGTTCCTGCGTATTTGATTGTGATCACACCAGCGCCATTATCAGTAACTATTCTTCCTGAATTGGGGCCAAATGAAGTGCTAGCGAGTAGCAAAAACTTCATTTTTGTCGCTAACAGTGCAGACGTATTTTCATTGGCTCCGATATTGTAAGTTACGTCACCGATAGTGATATTTTGTCCAATAGGTGTAGCGCCTCCAAGCGTAATTGTTTGGATTTCACCTGCATCAGGACCCTCAATCGTTCGTGTTGTTGTTGGGTTGATGAATCCTGGATCGTATTTGTTTTGTGAAGTTGCTTTAAACATTGGCATCTCGCCAACTTGCTCACCGGCTTTACCATTTAATAATGAAAAGCCGTTCCATTCTGTGTTGTCAGCAATTTGCACAATTTGTTGCTTGAGCTGTTGAAACTCCAAGTCCAAATAACTGCGCTGAGCGTTATCGTTGGTATCGTTGACTGCTTGCACAGCAAGTTCACGCATGCGTTGCATCATGTCCGTGATCTCGTTGGTCGCGCCTTCAGCGGTCTGAATTAAGGAGATGGCGTCTCCTGCATTTCTAACCGCCATGTTTAAGCCGCGTATTTGCTGCGTCATGCGTGTAGAAATTGCCATACCTGCGGCGTCGTCACGTGCAGAGTTAATTCTCTTGCCCGTTGACAATTGCTGCATCGCTATAGACGATTTTCGTTCATTGCTGTTTAATGCAACTTGCGAAAACAACGCCTTCATATTGGTATTGATGATAGCCATTTACTTCTCCAGACCTAGTCGGTCAAATGTGAATTTAATCTTGTTATGCAAACACTGTGCCAATTCATTTAATTTCTTTAAAAAGCTTTTAAGTTCTTGAGATAATTGACTATTGCCACCCTTTTTGAGGGGGGTGGCAACTTTTGGTTGCCAGGTGGCAAGTGTTTGCCTTGTTAACATTGGATTACTTTTTTTCTCTAAAAATTACTGAATAGATTCGCTATGAACCATCACATCTGCAAACTCATCAAGAGAGAGTTTCTCTGAAACAAGTTCGATTTGATCTGGATAAAGAGCCAATCCCTCGCGAACAACCTCTATGGCTCGAGCTGGATCAAGATTACATCTCAATGCACGAACCAACATCACAAACGTAAAGGGTTGTGTCTTGTCAACCTGTATTGCTTTTAAGTCTTCCAACATCTCAACTGCTTGCGCCCAGTCGTTGCGCAAAATAGCCAACAAGCCATTCATTGCTAACATGTCTTCACTTTGTGGGTGAAGACTTAAACCAGCTTCACCTAGTGCATAAGCCAACTCGGTTTGCTCATTGGTAATTAAGTTTTGAATAGCCTCACGAATTTCAGTGGGCGTAAAACGTTTAACAACATCACTGGCGCGAAAACTATCGACATTGTTGTGATTCATTAATTCTTGAACGAGGGACATACTGACTCCTTGGTTGGACAAAATTCAAACAGACTACGTTGCCGTTAATCTGACAACGAAATCTATTAAGCAGTTTACATGCCAGAAAATAATTAATTGTTTTAAATTAATTATTTATATATTTATATTACTAAAATATTCAAATAATTACAGGGTTCCAAATTTTGCCGCTGGGTGGCAAAGTTTCGCCATTGAATACTCTTGGTAAGAAACCCACTGGTTTAAAGCATTCAAGTGCCAGCAAGTACCTGGACTTTGACAATGTTACGCACAAAGCGTGCTAGGCCTGGTTATTAGTCCAGAGAGCCTCTGCCGCGCTGAACGAACGTAATCACCAACACGATTTGAACTGAATAAAGACAAATCAGATATCCATATCTGTATGTATAGCACTCAAGGGGCTTTTATGCTCTGTTTATAACAGCCTAGAATACAGTATCGTCACATTCGAGACATTAGTTAAATTTCAGATTTAATATTTATTCACAGTCACAAAAGTCAATTAAACATGAATCAAAGTTTTCTCCAAAAAATTTCTGAATCCTTCAAGCGAAAAATTTATGACTTTGAAGACTACGTATTTGAAAAAAGTCATTCCATTGAATTAAGTGGCATAGTTCCAGGGAAAGACCTAAGTGCTGAAAATATAAACTCTTTACAGCATGCCACTGCTTACCACGCAGTTTGGTGTAGAAATTTAAGAGCACTTTTTTCAGAAGTAGAAAAAACTGGATATCCGTATGAAAATTTTGTCGATATTGGATCCGGAAAAGGAAAGGCGTGCTTTTATGCAAACTCAAAAAACAAATTTAATAAAATTATTGGAGTTGAATTTTCAAAACCACTGGTTGAAATAGCTAATAAAAATAAGGTGAAGATAAAAGCGAAAAATATTACTTTTATTAATATTGATGCGACAGAATTTAATTTGCCAGACGAGAAAAATTTAATATTTATGTTCAACCCATTTGATAAAACAATACTCAATACTTTCATCGCAAATAATTTGAATCACTTTAAGAAAAATAAATCTATTATTGCCTATGCAAATGATATCGAAAGGATGTGTTTAACTCAATTTGGTTTTGAGACAATTTTCCGCAATCAATCTCGAAAAATTTCTATTTATCAGCTACCTTAAAAAAAATTAAATTTAAAATGCTCTAATATAGTCTACTCAAAGTAACACTATATTTTCAAAAGGGAGAACGCACTTTGGAGCATACGGCGGCAATGAGCTAAATGTTTTTTTACCCGCCGTCAAGGCAATTACCATCGCATAAGTTTGAAGACCGACAACCCATTTAGCCTGTGAAATTAAATTTTCCAAACTACTTTTAGAATCAATTAATATATCAACTTCATTGTTTTTAGCGATCCATTCATTGTATTTACCAATAGAATCCGAGGGATGCGGACGCAGAATCAATTGAAATTTATCGCCGTTTACAATTTTATTAATATTTTTAACTGCGTAATTTAATCCTTGAAATTCACCCTCTATTTCTCTACCCCACTTATTGCGAGCTGGCTCCAAAACATAAAGTAATTTGTTAGAACCGTGCAAAGCTTGCAAAGAATTAACACGATCTACCAATTGGGCTAAATAAATATTGGGCAATTCAATGATTGGTAAAGATTGAAAAGTATTTTTTGCTAAGTCATAAGCATAATGATCAGAAACCCATATTTCGTTTGGTAAAATCGCAATGTTGTTTCTGACAAATCGAGCATGATAATTTACCCAATGATCTATAACGGCAACAGAATAAATACCTTTCGATTGTGCGATGCGACGAGCTTCATGCTCGACATCACTCGCCCAGCCGGTTCCGCTAATCAAGAAATCTGCTCCTAATAGCGCTTGATCAAGATCAAGAAAAATATTATGATTTTTTAAAGATTTCTGAAATTGCTCGAGTATAAGCTTCGCTGGACCGCTAACAACAATGCGCACCTCCATTCCGTCTAAGAACCCCAGCATGCTCCAATGATTAGTCCAGGACAACAATAAATTGGTTGCACCCGCATCATTGCAAACAATGACGATAGGACCATCCGATTTGATGGGAAAGTTTTGACGGGAATTGAGTTGAATCTCTTTTAACATCATTGAACACTTAGTAGATGGACTTCGTGATAAAGCAACAAGTCAGAATTAAAACTTAACTTGTAATCACCTCGACTTGGTGAGTTAACACCAACAAAATCAAAGCTTTCTAAATTCTGTTCTGAAAAATACTGAATACTTTCCAGCATCAATTTAGTTGAGGTTCCTGAATTTCTAAATTTAGGATCATTCGCGCCAAATAAATAATACGCGCAGTTGTTATCAAAAAGGAACAAAGCCATGGAAGCAGGTTGGCGATCGATTTGAGCGCTTACTAACCTGCCGTACTTGTTTTGCAAAGACGATTTTGTAATTCTATCAACTAATGCGATATCTTGGCTGTTTACTTCAAGGCCTTGGCGCTCAAAGGTTTTTTTGTACATAGATAAGAACTGTGCAATATTGTTAGATGATTCAACTACAGCCTGAGATTTTTTATATTCTTGGCGCCGCACGGAACGTATAGAAAGTAAATAATCCTGAAAATTGAAGTTATTTAAACTCAACCGAGACGTGTAGCGATTAACAATACCAAACTTGGGCTGATCAATAAGGCCATAGTTATGCCATAAAAAAGGACGTAGATCACAAAAAAAAGGTGATAGCGACATACTGCAAGATTGATAAATCGAAATCAGCTGCTCAATTATAAATTCAGTGATGCGAAATTGTGTTGCTAATTTTTTATGATTTTTTAGTTGATCAATCGGTCGCGCAAAAAAAATACCCTGATGAGGAGTGAAAGTAATAGGTGCACTATGCATGGCTTTACCATCTTCAATCACAGCAATACCCGCCACACAAACACCAGTAGGCGTTAGAACTTGATAGCAGGTGAAAGGCAATCCTAACGCTTTTAGATATTGCGAGCTTGAAAAAATATGTCCCTGCATAGAATTGGCGACCAATGAGTCCCAGTTCTGCCAATCAGTGCAGATCGAGAGATGATAAACGTCCTGCTTAACAGGGTAACCATCGATAACTGTCATGCTTCAACCAAAACTTTATCTTTTAATGATTCAAGATTATGCCAAACTTTATGAAAAGCCTGAGCAATCAAATCAATATCGGCTTCTGATAAATCGTGCAAACACATGGCAAAACCCATGTAACTGCAATCTTGATACTTTTCAGCAACAGGGCAAATGCCTTTTGCGTAACTCACTTTACGGTGACAAATGTCTGAACTCCAAGGAAATCCATGCGAGCCATAAGCGATCTTCTTTTGAAACATAGGTAGTAAGTGGATATTTTGATAGCCATTGGCCAAACCTGTAATGCCCTCAGCCTGCAATGCTTGAATAATTCGTGAGCGTGGTACTTGTAGATTTTCAATATCCAAAAGCAGTGGATACATATAGTAAGCGTGTGTTGCCTGTGGCATCACATATGGCAACGTCAGACCTTCTAAATGCGGCAACTTTTGGCTCAAACGCTGTGCAACATGTTGGCGACTTTCGACAAAGCTTTTTAATTTTTTTAATTGCGACATACCCATGGCGCATTCAATTTCACCAAGTCGAAAGTTGTAGCCAACCATATTGCTTAGATCACTCACGCCCAAACCTTCTACAACGGCTTCAGCGTGGTTACGGATTAATTGCAATCGTTGTGCGATTTTGTCATCGTTTGTTACTAATATTCCGCCCTCACCCGTATGGATATGCTTGTGATAATTTAAGCTAAAACCACCCACATCGGCCAATGTACCCGCGTATTGACCTTGATACATGGCGCCCGGTGCTTGAGCAGTATCTGAAATAACTTTTAAACCATGTTCCGTTGCAATCGCCATCAATGCTTGCATGTCTGCCGATTGACCAAAAATATCAACGGCCATGATGGCCTTGGTGTAAGGCGTGATATTGGCCTCAACAGACTTGGGATCTAAACAAAATGTTTTGGGATCAATGTCTGCAAAAACAGGAATCGCATTCCAGTGCAAAATGGCAGTTGCACTGGCACACATGGTCCAAGGCGGCACAATGACTTCATCACCAGGCTCGATGCCAACGGCCCCTACTGCGGCAATCAAACCACTCGTCCACGAATTTACTGTGATGGCGTGTTTGACGCCAAAATATTGTGCGCACTGGGCTTCAAAGGCTTTTACTTTAGGCCCACCTAAAAAATCCGCATGGTGTGCACCAATAAATTGCGATAACACACCGCTTTCAATCACTTCCTTGGCTGCTTGAACTTCTTCAATGCCAATCGAGTTATAGGTTTTAAATTTTCGATTAATGATCGGTTGACCACCCAATATTGCAAGTTCTTGCTTCATCAAATAACCTCTGTGGTTTTTTTGTTTAAATGTGCTTGGGTTGCAAGTTGCTTAATCTGCTCACATACCAGCTGTGCTTGTAATGCATTACTGCCATCACTCATCAATGGTTTGTTGTGCATCAATGCGTCCCAAATATTGGCTACGGCATTTGTCATGGCATCGGATTGCAGCTGATGAATGGTTTCACCTTGATTAAGAAACTGATACCCAGCCAGATCAGTACTCGGTTGAGCTTTTCTCAAACGCCACGTAGAGCCACCATCTTCAATTGAGATGACGCCTTTTTCGGTAACGATTTGCAATTCAAAAATAGAATAGTCTCTGGCGTCAGCCACATTGATATGCACTGGCGCACCTCGTTGAGTTCTTAAGACACAATCGATTGACGGGTCATCGGACCAGTGGTCATAAACAGCTTTACCAACGGATTTAACTTGCAACGGACCCAATAGACATTGCAATAAATCAATCATGTGACTGCCATTATTGAGAATGCCTTTGTTGTAAATGCCTGTGACACTTCTGACCTTGCCCCAACTTTCATTGATAAGTTCTTGTCGAAAGGAGTCTACCCGTGAAGACCAACGACGGCTGTAATTGACTGCTAGTTTGATTCCAGCAGCTTGACATGATTTGATACTTTTGAGGGAGTCCTCTACATTAGGTGTGATCGGTTTTTCACAAAAAATTAATTGCGTCTGAAGCGTAATGGCTGACTTGATGTCTTTGTCATGATATTGTGTGGGTGAGCAAATGCTGATCACATCAAATGCCAAATTATTTGCCAAGACTGATTGCATTGACTCATAGCCATGGGTAACTTGCCAGCGTTTTTGAAATGTAACACGCTTGTGAGCGTCGGGCTCTACACATGTTGCCAAATCAAAACCACCATGATTGATAAATGCTTTAGCATGTCCCAAAGATAAATTTATATCCGGCTGAGCGTTATCGTATCCACCAGCGATATTGCCGCAGCCAATGATTAACACTTTGAAACGGGTATTTTTCATTTGAATAAATCCCAGCTCAAAGCAGTACCTTTAGTAACGTCTTTGCTTATTTTTTTATTGAGTACGGTGCTTAAATATTTAGGGGCCAATCCAAGGCCAGGGCGAATAGCACGAACATTTTGATGGGTTAATACTTGCCCTGCTTTTACGTCTTCAACCACATAGAGAGAGCGACGAAAGACAATAGATTTTTCCTCGGCTTTGGTGGCTCCATAACTCACATGCCCTAAAGCCTGCCAGGCTCTTTCAGTTTCTAATACTAACTGCGACATCTCAGCGGGTTCCATTGAAAAACTGCTGTCAACGCCACCATCTGCACGATTGAGTGTGAAATGCTTTTCTATAACTGTTGCACCTAAGGCCACGCTAGCAACGGAGACTCCAAAACCCATGGTGTGATCTGATAAACCCACCTCACAATTAAACATCTCACGCATATGTGGAATAGTTAATATGTTGGTGTTATCTGCAGTTGCTGGGTAAGTGCTGGTGCATTTAAGCAAAATTAAGTCTTTACATCCCGCAGATCTTGCAGCACGAACCGTTTCATCCAATTCAGCAATACTGGCCATGCCAGTGGAGATGATGAGCGGCTTGCCAGTAGCTGCAACTCGCTTAATCAATGGAATGTCTGTATTTTCAAATGATGCAATTTTGTAGCAAGGTACGTCAAGGTTTTCTAAAAAGTCAACTGCAGAATTATCAAACGGAGTGCTAAAAGCAATGATTCCCAATTCTTTGGCACGTTTGAAAATAGATTCGTGCCACTCCCATGGGGTATAGGCTTGACCATACAGTTTATAAAGGGACGTTCCAGTCCATAAACTTTTAGGATCGCTGATTTGGAATTCGCGCTCATCTAAATCCAGCGTCATCGTATCGGGCGTGTAGGTTTGAATTTTGAGAGCGTGAGCTCCTGTTTTGGCAGCTGCCTCAACAATTTCCAAAGCGCGGTCTAATGACTGATTGTGATTGCCAGACATTTCGGCAATGATGAATGGTGCAAAGCCATGACCTATTTCGCGCTGGACTATATTCATGTATAGACTCCTAATTCTTTTGAAAATTCAAACGACTCTTTACTTTCACTCAAGGAATAGTTGAGTTTTTCGAATAATCTTTTGGATGGCTCATTGTTAGATAGCACCTTGGCATGTAATTTTCTGATGTTTGGGAAATTAACACTTAACCAGATTTCTGCTTTTTCAAGCAAGTATCCCCCAATACCCTTCATATGGATATCAGGCACCAGAAATATCGATACCTCAGCATTACTTTTAGAGATATCAAAACGTACAACGCCTACAGGTTTATTTTCAATCTCACCGATTAGTAGAGGGCCATCCAAATTGTTCAACCGTTTATTGAACCATTCACTATGCTCTTCCCAATTTATCACACCATGATTTGTTGAATTTTTTCTAACCAGAGGATGGTTTCTCCATTGGAAAATATTTTTAGCGTCCAGTAACTCCACCAACCTAAGTTGTAGATTATGTATTTTTAATGCAGACGCCACTCTGATTACACCTAATCCATCCACCATTTTTAAGGATTTACTTGAAATGTCCTTCAGCATCTCCGGTTGACTGATCAGGTGATTGAAGATTGAGGGCAAAAAATCAAAAGTAATGTTTAATTCTTGTGGCGAAAAAATTAAGTTTGCATGATTTAAATCTGCAATTTGTTTTTGTTGATTATCAGCACTGACGATACAAATAGAGGGCAAACCCATACAACTTCTTTCCCAGATGCTTGTACCGCCCGCTCCAATAGCTAGATCAGCTTGTGCCATTAAGGCGGGCATATTAGTAGTTTGCACATAAATATTGAATTTATTTTTTTTACAAAATTGGACTATTTCTTCTTTGCATGGGTGTAGCAAACCGATCACTACATCCACTTGCAAATCTAAATTCATACCAACTAAAACATTTAAGGCTACTCCAGTTAAATTCTCTACATCCATTCCACCAAAAAATACTAAGATTTTTCTTACTTTGCCGGTTCTAGCACTTACAAATTGATGGCATTCTTTGAATTCGCTTCTCAGCATTGCATAGCTTGGACCTAACAACTGACGGCAATGTGATGGGACTTTTCCAATATATCGCTGTTGCTGATCTTTGTAAAAATTTTGATCTAGTAAGATGTCACAATCATGTACCCGATCTGCTAAGTCATCTATCACCATGATGTGTTTGGTGATACCTCGCATTTGTTTTTCAAAGCGCTGGTCTAAAGAATAGTGGTCAATAATGATCCAATCCCAACCTTTAGTTTTTAATATATCTAAAGTTTGATTGGCATCTTTTAGCTGACTGGTCTTGAGCCATTTGGAATGAGCCAATTCATCTAATGGATACACTTGATTATCACTTGATAGGTTGCAATACTTCACTTCACGCTCGATCAACATATTCTGTAAATGTTTTGGTAAGTCTCTTGAGACAAAGGTAATTTCAGACTTTTGCTTGATCAATTCTTCAGTCAAAGTTAGGCAACGCATGAAGTGTCCCGTACCGATTTCATGGTTAGAGTCTGTTCTAAAAGCTACGCGCAGATAAGGCATGTCTTTCAGCTTACAAATAGGGTTTTGGCTAAACGCTCAGCACGATCCCAGTCTGTTGGCGTGTCAATGTCAACCACACGCCAGTTGGGTATCTCATAGCCCGCACCATTGCTATGGATGCGGTTATTGGTCAGCCATGCTTGTTTGGTTCCCCAGTAAAACTGGCCAGCGTCGTAAAACGCAGACTCTAAGTCTTGTGTTCGTGTTAATTCATATTCTGGGTAAAAAGTTTGCATCAATCCACTGCTATTTTGCTTGAGAGCTCTTTGCACGGCTGAAGGAAATTCAGTGACAGGGAAGCAATAATCAGCTCTGGTTTTCACCAACTTGGCTAGCGCTCCCTTCAAGTCTTCAGTATCAATGAATGGCACACTTGGATATATGCAACAAACGTTTGAAAATTGAAATTCTAAAGCTTCACACACTTTAATTGCGTGAGCAACCACAGGAACAGTGGCGCTAAAGTCATTGGCTAATTCGGCTGGCCTTACAAAAGGCGTCTCAGCACCCCAGGTGTTTGCAATTATTTGAATTTCTGCATCATCAGTAGAAACTAATATATGTTCAAATAAACCCGAAGCTTTAGCGGCTTCAATTGCATATGCAACCATTGGTTTTCCACAAAACTCTTTGATGTTTTTGCGCGGAATGCGTTTGCTACCACCTCGTGCTGGGATGATTGCTATGTTCACAATCTTGCTCCTACTGCTTTCTTCTCTACTTTAGAATGACAAAAAAATTTAATCAAATCAACCACATGGTATTGTTGTTCTGTCGTCATGCTTGCATAAATAGGAATGCTGATACTCAATTTGTAATATTTTTCAGCATTTGGGCAGTAGCCAGCTTTGAATCCCATTCGCGCATAGTAAGGCTGTCGATAGACAGGGATGTAATGCAGATTAGCCTTTACACCAGCTTGTGTGAGAGCTTGATATAGCGATTGTTGACTGATCCCTGAACTTTCGGTGACTTGAATAGGGTATAAGTGGAAGCTGGACTGCGCATCTTGATGTTGCCACGGTGTATTAATTTCAACCTTCAACAGTTCTTGGTCATAAAAAGTGGCTATGTTATGTCGAGTTTTCACAAATTCATCAAGTCGGTTTAATTGGCTCAATCCAAGTGCCGCTTGTATTTCTGTCATACGGTAATTAAAGCCAAGATCAATTTGCTGGTAATTCCAAATTTCATCAACAGGTCTTGTTTCTATTTCATCAGCTGCACTGCTGATGCCATGACTTCTCAAGAGACTCATTTTTTGAGCTAACTCATCGCTGTTTGTAACAGCCATACCACCTTCACCAGTTGTAATGATCTTGACTGGATGAAAACTAAAGACTGTTATGTCTGAATAACGACCATTACCTATAGGCTCACCTTGATACTTGGCGCCAATAGCATGCGAAGCGTCTTCAATGATCTTAAAACCGTACTTAATAGATAGTGCATGTATAGTCGCCATATCACAAGGTTGTCCACACATATGCACTGGCACGACAACCTTGGGTAATTGTCCTTGCAGCTTGGCTTCTATTAATTTTTTCTCTAGTGCAACAGCACTCATATTAAAAGTATGTGGGTCTATGTCTACGAAATCAACATTAGCACCACAAAATCGCCCACAGTTGGCTGAAGCCACGAAAGTAATGGGACTGGTCCACAGCCAATCGCCTGCACCTAAACCAAGCGCTAAGCAAGCGATATGAAGTGCAGCAGTTGCATTAGTCACGGCTACACCATGCCGCGCGTGGCAATTTGTTGCCACAGCTTGCTCAAACGCGGGTACGACCGGCCCCTGGGTTAAGAAGTCCGAGCGCAACACACGCACAACAGCCTGAATATCTGCCTCAGAGATTGATTGCCTGCCATAAGGAATGATGTTTGCTTGGTTCATGTTTCATACAAATAACGCCGTCAAATTGACGTCACTACCCATTTAAAGCAAATTACAGACCAGCCATAATTGGTATGGCATGAGTCCTGCTTTATATGTTTTTCTTTCCTAATGAACGTCGAGTTTTCGGCGGAACTGCCATGCTTAAATCTGTTGATATTTGTAATCAAAATATTCTTATTACTGGGGGTACGGGTTCATTTGGTAAAGCCTTTGTTAAGGCAGTACTAGAACAATGTCCAAAAATTAATCGTTTAGTAGTATTTAGTCGTGACGAATTAAAACAATATGAGATGCAGCAAGAGTTCCCCCAAGATAAATATCCAGCATTGCGTTTTTTTATTGGTGATGTGCGCGACCCCGGTCGCCTTGCTCGAGCTATGGAAGGAATTGACACCGTTGTACATGCAGCAGCCCTAAAGCAAGTACCAGCAGCCGAATACAACCCCTTCGAATTTATTAAAACTAATGTAATAGGAGCACAAAACGTCATTGAGGCTTGCCTGGACAAAGGAGTTCGTCGTGTTGTGTCCTTGTCAACCGATAAAGCTGCTGCACCTATTAATTTATATGGTGCAACCAAGCTCTGTAGCGACAAACTGTTTATCGCAGCCAACAATTTTATTGGTGACCGTGACCTGCGTTTTTCAGTAGTTCGTTACGGCAATGTAATGGGCTCCAGAGGATCGGTTATTCCATTTTTCCTGAATAAAGCAAAAGGTGGCGTTCTACCCATCACAGACATGAACATGACACGCTTCAATATCCCACTTGATGAGGGAGTTGAAATGGTGTTTTGGGCTTTGGAACATGCGTTGGGTGGTGAAATTTTGGTTCCGAAAATTCCTTCCTACCGCATCAGCGATGTCGCTCAAGCGATCGGGCCCAACT
>Ga0194055_10001428_pt1 | contig 19492 bp, 8 predicted proteins | sample SepL449m_MetaG_FD_155482 | JGI IMG/M metagenome (GOLD analysis project Ga0194055, IMG submission 155482) | Anoxic zone freshwater microbial communities from boreal shield lake in IISD Experimental Lakes Area, Ontario, Canada - Sep2016-L442-9m | ecosystem: Environmental > Aquatic > Freshwater >...
ATTTGCAAGTACCCGGGATGGATCCCTATGCCATGTGCTATGGCGGCCATCAGTTTGGCCAATGGGCTGGGCAGTTAGGCGATGGCAGAGCCATCAACTTGGGTGAGGTGATTAATAAAAAAGGTGAGCGCTGGGCGTTGCAGCTTAAGGGGGCTGGCCCTACGCCCTATTCGCGTACCGCAGATGGCTTGGCGGTGTTACGTTCTTCCGTCCGCGAATTTTTATGCAGCGAAGCGATGCATCATCTAGGGGTTCCTACCACTCGCGCACTAAGCCTAGTACTTACAGGCGAAAAGGTAATGCGGGATATGTTTTACGATGGTAATCCGATGCATGAACCAGGCGCAGTTGTCTGCAGGGTTGCCCCCTCTTTTACCAGGTTTGGGAACTTTGAGATCTTAGCTTCGCGTGGCGATGTTGAACTACTTCGAAAACTTGTTCATTACACGATTAAAAATGATTACCCGCAACTGGGTGAACCTTCCCCCGAGGTTTATCTAACTTGGCTGACGGAAGTTTGCAGAAGAACTGCAATCATGATGGTGCATTGGCAAAGGGTTGGGTTTGTACATGGTGTGATGAATACGGATAACATGTCCATCCTTGGGTTGACCATCGATTACGGCCCTTACGGCTGGCTCGAAAATTATGATCCAGGTTGGACTCCTAATACTACAGATGCTTCAGGCAAACGCTATCGCTTTGGCAATCAACCCCAAATAGCCCTTTGGAACCTTGCTAGGCTTGCAGAATCTCTCTACCCACTTATCGAAAAAATAGAGCCCCTGCAAGAAGCTTTGACCGTATATTCGGATACTTTCAAACAGGGCTACAACGAGATGATGGCTGGGAAGCTTGGGCTTCGCCATTTCGATCCTGCAACAGATGAAACCTTGACTGATGAACTTTTTCAAGTGTTGCAGTTAGTGGAAACCGATATGACTATCTTCTTCCGCAAATTAGCATTGCTTGATTCTAATCAAATAGATGAAACAAGAGATGATGTGCTGTTGAAGCCCTTGTTAGATGCCTACTATCTTCCTGATGAATTAACAGCTAAATACAAGGCACGCATGGGTGCATGGCTTCGAAGTTATTTTGCTCGTGTTCGATCTGATGGCATATCTGAAGATTTCAGGCGCAAGAAAATGAATGCCCACAACCCCAAGTATGTGCTTAGAAATTATCTCGCTCAATTAGCGATTGATAAAGCTGCAGAGGTTGATTTTTCCAAGGTAAATGAATTGCTTGATGTATTGCGCAAGCCTTATGATGAACAAGTTGGCATGGAAGCCTATGCAGCAAAACGCCCTGAGTGGGCCAGGCACCGGGCTGGTTGTTCCATGCTTTCATGTAGTTCATGAAATTGATATTCAGCTTATTTATTTTGGGGGGAACATGGCAAAGAGTAGAAAACGAATCTTGGTGATGATTACAGCCATGGTGCTGGTTTGCACTTTTGTATTGGGCCAAGAGAAGTCCCCTTTGCCTGCGAAGAATACGAAGCCCAAGGTTCTTGTTTATTCCAATACCGCATACTATCGACATCCGGAAATTCCAAAGATCAATCGATGGCTGGTTATTTTGGGAAATGAAAATGGCATTGAAGCGGATGTTACCGAACATTGGAAAGACTTAGGCACTGCAGAGCTAGCCAGTTATGATGTGCTGGTTTTAAATAATGCCAACGAGTTGGATAAGGTGATTCCTGAAGCACAAAGGAAGTCGGTTGAAGATTGGTTTTCCAAGGGTAAAAAGGGAATCGTAGGTATTCATGCTACTTTGGTTCATCAGACTAATTGGCCTTGGTTGCATCAACTTGGCGGATGCGATTTCAATAGTGATTCTCTTTTTCTAAAAGCAAAGGTGATCGTTGATCCAGCAGCAAAAAACCATCCCGCGGTTAAGGGGCAACCCCCAGAGTTCTTTTATCAGGCTGATTGGACCAACCATGATCGATCGGTTACCGGACTTCCTGGTTTCAAAGTTTTAATGCGTGTTGATGAATCAACCTACGATCCGGTGCGGGATTATTTCAAAACCCGCAATGGCAAAGCGATGGGTAAGGATCATCCAATAGCATGGACCAATGAGCCACAAAGCGGTGGTAGGTTTTTCTACACCGAGTTGGGCCATGATCTACCTTCGTTAAACACCCCATTTGCAAGGCAGCATATTCTTGAGGCCATTAAATGGGCAGCAGGTGATCCGAAGTGAATTTCAAACTCTGATATGCTGTTAATCGACATGCAACTGAATCTAACTAAGATGCCAAAATAAATAGTTCACGCTTTTCTCATCTAAAGCGCAATGCTACACTGCCTTCCTGTTTATTTTCCTACCATTAGAGGAGCATTATAATGCGTTTATATTCCGTTCTCGCAAGCGTTTTGTTTGTGGCTTTTTCCACTCCCGCCCTTTTTGCACAACCCACTCCCGTGGTTCTCAAGAAAGATGATCGCATCGTATTTTTGGGTGATTCGATTACCCAAGGCGGTAATGGCGGCAAAGGGTATATTCAAGTTATCCGCAATGAATTTGCTGATAAGAAAAAAGACCTCGCTATTGAATGCATTGGTGCAGGTATCAGCGGTAACAAAGTACCTAACTTGCAAAGCCGGGTTGACAAGGATGTTATTGCCAAGAAACCCACCATCGTTTTTATTTACATCGGCATCAATGATGTATGGCATGGCGCAGCAGATCCAAAAAAAGGCACATTGCCTGAAGCTTTTGAAAGTGGCTTAAAAGAAGTGATTGGCAAATGCACCAAGGCAGGGGCACAAGTTATCGTTTGCACACCTACCGTGATTGGCGAACTTCCAGATGGGGCTAACAAGCTTGATACCCGTTTGGATGAATATGCCAACATCAGTCGCAAGGTTGCCAAGGAGTTGAATTTGAATCTTTGCGATTTACGCAAAGCATTTGTAGATCATATTGCTGCGAATAACTCTGATAAAAAAGATAGGGGGATTCTTACTTCCGATACGGTGCATTTAAATGAAGCTGGCAATAAGTTAGTTGCAAATACCATGCTAAAAAGTTTGGGCCAATAAGCTTCTTGTGTAGTTATTGAGGTTCATCACGGGAGGCAGGAATTATCACCTGGCTCCCGTTTTTATTAAGCCAGCCCTGTTATTTATGTCAGAACCTATTTATTGCTGTACCATCCCGCTAGGAACCTAGGCGCATTACTATAAGATGACAACTTGGTATTATTGTTGCCAAAACTAGAACCTCGAACATGAAGACTTGTTAATTATGCCAAGCTACAATCCACGCATCATAGAACCCAAATGGCAGACATTTTGGTTAAAGAATAAAACCTTCAAGACGCCCGAAAAACCGACTGCTCAAAAATACTACATTCTTGATATGTTCCCCTACCCTAGTGGTGCAGGCTTGCATGTGGGCCATCCGGAAGGCTACACCGCAACCGATATTCTTGCCCGATATAAACGAGCCCGGGGTTTTTCTGTTCTTCATCCCATGGGCTGGGATGCGTTTGGCCTACCTGCTGAACAATATGCAATCGAAACAGGTACCCACCCCCGTATTACCACCGAAAAAAATATCAATAACTTCCGTAGGCAAATCCAGTCCCTAGGCTTTAGCTACGATTGGGATCGGGAAGTTGATACCACCGACCCGTCCTACTATCGCTGGACCCAGTGGATTTTTCTTCTCCTCTTTGATACTTGGTACGATGCTTCTGCAAAAAAAGGCAGACCTATTGCAGAGCTTCCCATTCCGGAAAATATTAAAAATCAAGGTGATGACTCTGTCCGCATTTATCGTGATAGTCAAAGGCTTGCCTACCAGGCTGAAGTACCCGTCAACTGGTGCTCTGCTTTAGGTACCGTGCTTGCCAACGAAGAAGTCATCGATGGCAGAAGCGAGCGGGGTGGCCATCCGGTTGTTCGTATGCCCCTAAAGCAATGGATGTTGCGCATTACTTCTTATGCAGAGCGCCTTTTATACGATCTTGAAGATCTTGACTGGTCTGAAAGCATTAAGGATATGCAGCGCAACTGGATTGGAAGAAGCGAAGGCGCAGAGGTTTCTTTCAAACTTGCAGCCTCGGATAAAGTGGTTAAGGTTTTTACCACCAGGCCTGACACCCTCTTTGGCGCAACCTACATGGTTGTTTCTCCTGAGCATTCTATTGTTTCATCAATCACCACGCCTGAACAAAAAGCTGCAATCGAAGCTTATCAAACTGAATCTTCACGCAAAAGCGACTTCGAAAGAACCGAGCTTGCTAAAAAGAAAACCGGGGTGTTTACAGGCGCTTATGCAATCAATCCCGTTAACAATAAACAGATTCCTATCTGGATTGCAGATTATGTGCTAGCAGGTTACGGCACCGGCGCAATCATGGCAGTTCCCGCACACGATGAGCGCGACTTTGAATTCGCAAAACATTTTAACCTCCCCATCTCGCCCGTGGTTCAACCTTCGGATGCATGGCTTGAAAAAACCAAAAGCTCTATGCAAAACTTTACCGAACCCTTCACGGAGGAAGGTACTGTTTGTAATTCTTCAGAGTTCGATAGTTTGACCTCTTCCGAATTTAAGAAGAAGATCATCGCAGTTCTGGAATCAAAACAACAAGGGTTTGGAAAAGTTAATTTCAAACTACGTGATTGGCTTTTCAGCAGGCAACGCTATTGGGGTGAGCCTTTTCCTCTTCTTCATCAGGTTGATGCCCAGGGTAATCTTCTAGGTAATATCGAGCCGATTGAAACTTCTGAGTTGCCTTTGGAACTTCCCCAACTCGAAGATTTTAAACCTTCAGGCAGACCCGAACCACCATTGGGCAAAGCTACGGCTTGGCTTAAAGTTGAACGCAATGGCAAACAATATATCCGCGAAACCAACACCATGCCCCAGTGGGCTGGTTCTTGCTGGTACTACCTCCGCTACATCGATCCTAAAAATCCCAAAGCCTTCTGCGACCCAGAATTACTTAACGCATGGCTGCCTGTCGATCTATACATCGGTGGTGCAGAACATGCAGTGCTTCATCTTCTTTATTCCAGATTCTGGCATAAGCTGCTTTACGATCGTGGCTACCTCAATTGCAAAGAACCTTTTCAAAAGCTCATTAATCAGGGCATGATCCTTGGCGAAATGGAGTACACCGCTTTCCAAAAAGAAGGCAAGTTCATCTCGCAAGCTTTAGTAAACTTTGATGGAATTTCTGCAACGGAAAAGAAAACCGACCTGCCTGTTGATTGCATTAAAATCGAAGAATCTAAGGCAGAGAAAAAAGGTGATTCTTTTGTTCTGCTGGAAAACCCTGAAATCCGGATCGATGCCCGTGCCTCTAAAATGTCTAAGAGTCGGGGTAATGTCATCAACCCTGATACCGTGGTTCATGATTACGGTGCAGATAGTTTGCGCCTTTACGAAATGTTCATGGGGCCCCTTGAAGCCACCAAACCTTGGAACATGAATGGTGTTGAAGGTGTTTATCGCTTTCTTGCAAGAGTTTGGCGTATGATCATCGACGATCGTGCTGAACATAACACCCTCCTAGAAGCAGTGAAGGATATCCCAGCTAACCAAGAAACCTTGCGCATGCTGCACCATACCATCAAGCGTGTTACCGATGATTTAGAACATTATCGATTCAACACTGCTATCTCTGCCATGATGGAGTTCACCAATTTCTTAACCCCTGTTGCAGAAAAACCAAAGTCTGTTTTGAAAACCTTTGTGCAACTGCTTGCTCCTTTTGCGCCTCACCTTGCAGAAGAAGTATGGCAGGCACTTGGGGAAACTTCATCTCTTTCTTACCAACCTTGGCCCACTTATAACCCTGATTTGTTGAAACTTGATACCGTTGAAATCCCTGTTCAAGTTAATGGCAAAATTCGCACCCGTCTAATTGTCGCCCTAGGATTGGCAGATGATGCTCTTAAGGAACTTGCTTTGGCAGACCCTAAAGTTCAGGAATTCATCGCTGGTAAACCAATTAAGAAAATGATCATCGTGCCCGGTAAGCTTGTAAATATCGTTGCAAGCTGATTACTTATCCTCAAACCAAAGCAAGAAAGCATTTACTTTGGGGGGAGCAAAAATCAGAGAAAAATTTAATCGTCCCGCCTCGAAAAAAGAATTTCGCTTTCGTAGGGGCAGTCCAGTTCTTTTGCTACTTTAGTAACCAAAGTTCCAATTTTTTCGATGCAACCATGCATGGTGTCGCCGTCTTTTAAAAAGGTGCCAGAGGTGTGGCCTACTCCAGAAGGCGTACCTGTGGAAATAATATCCCCAGGCTCAAGCGTAACCATGGATGAAATAAACTCAATCAATGCAGCGATAGGGAATATCATCTGGGCGGTGCTAGAACTTTGTTTGGTATCGCCATTAAGTTTCAGTTCAAGTTTAAGGGCTTGAGGGTCTGCCAATGATTTTGCATCAAGTACGCAAGGGCCCATGGGGCAGAAACTATCGAACCATTTGCCATGCAGCCAATCGAAGAAGACATCTTTTTCGCGTTTTTTCCTACCTGCATTTGGTCTGAACTTGCGGTTGGAAATATCATTGATGATGGTATAACCCGCGACATAAGAAAGCGCATCTGCTTCTTTAACAGCCTTGCAATTTCTGCCTATGATCACGCCTAATTCGAGTTCCCAATCGATTGCATCGGGGGATACCGAGGGAATGCGAATAGGTTTGTAGGGATCGTTAAGAGTGGTGCTTGCAGGCTTCATGAACACATAGGGGAAAGTTTCAGCGCGTTCGAGGGCGATGCCACCACCTTCGCGAATATGCTCTGCATAGTTTCCTGCGAGGAGGAAGATTTTATTCGGTTTTGGTATTGGTACAAGAAAACTTGCATCAGCTAGATTTCTATCTGGCTTGAAGTTTTGAAATAAACTTAAGGCGTTATGATGATGTTTTCCACCATGAATACAATCAATCAATTCTGCATGTGGCAGCCAAGAAAAATCCTTGCCTGAGTTTTTTGCAGCATCCTCGAGCAACATAAATCCTGCTTCATCGTAAAAAGCAAGTTTATTGCCCCCTGCCATTTTTACCCTGCTTAGCCTCATGAAGATATCCTTTATAAAAACATTAACTTGCTGATCCTATTGTGAATCTAAGATTAGAATCAATTACCGTATTAGACTACTTGCAAAAGAACCAAAAAAACAGGATAATCATAGAAGCTTTACTTTAGAAACTACTGTTTTGTATGCAAATATCAGATAATCTTCACTATTAATTTAGCAGCAATTAGAAAGTGTTTGAATTCCATGGATTTTCTCGGACTTTTCTCTAAAGGTTGGCCTTTAAAATACCAATTGATGTTTCGGTTGATACTGCTGATTACAGTTACAGGCACCATTCTTACTTCAGTCTCTTTTACAATGCAATACTACGAAGGTAAATCATCTAGATACATGATGATGAATCTGATTTCCAACAATATCAACGACCTCCTCTTAGATTTGCTTGGAGAAATAGAAGGAGAAGCTGAAGGCTATAAAGATTTATTGAGCAAAGCATCCATTAATAACCCTGCAGCAAGGAAGCAGGCCAGAAATTTTATTACCACCCATCTTAAATCCAACAAATACATGGACGGTTTTTCCATAATCGAAAGCAAAACAGGCCACATGTTTCGTACGATGAAAAACCAAGAAGATAAATTGTTGGTTGCGGAAACAATTTATGAAGGAAACCAAGTCTTTCGCTCTACGCTTTATGAGAATCAAGGAACGCCTGAACAAAAAATTATCTTGACTGATTCAAATGAAAGTGACCCCCGTCATTTTGATTTTTATTTAGAATTTAAGAATAACAAAAAAAAAGGATGGTTTAATTCCAGAGGGTATTCACAAAAAGTGCTTCATGGTTATCCTCCAATTCTTAGCTATGTTGTCCCCTTGGAAGATGATTCGGGGGAATTAGTGGGCATGTTGACACTTGATTTTGGCCTGCTCCAACTTCAGAAATATCTTATGGATATCACTAACAAAAAAATGGATATTGATTATAGCTTTGGCGGGATGCCTTTTGTATTAGAAAGAAGAACCAATGAGGAAATTGTAGTCATTGGCCATCCGGATCCCATTTATATTGAAACAATTCCCGACCCTTCCATAGTAAGTGATAGTAATCAATTTTTAATTCTTGCAAATAAACATCCAGATCAAAGAATCAGGGCGTTTACCAAAATCATTGAAAAAGAATATAAGGAAAAAAGAGACCCCTTTAATCAAAATTCTACAGGTATAAATATTGGTAAAGCGGATGATAATAGTTTGTGGCTTTATTCTTGGACTGCAACATACCCTGGCGCAAAACCTGATTGGATCATTGGTGTTTGTGTCAATCGTGATTTGGCCTATGCATCTGTTATAAAAAGCCTCCGGATTACCATTTGGGTTTTGGCACTTTTAGTTATTGTATCAGTTTTTATCTCTATAAAAAATTCGAAAATAATGTCAAAGCCCCTAGAAAGAATGTCAAAAGATGTCATCGAAATTGGTAAAGGAAATATCGTGTTTACATCTGACAGCAAGCTTTTAGTCAAAGAAATGATTGATTTAAAAGACGGTATCGAAAAGATGAAATCCGGTTTGTTATCATTCAGAAAATACATTCCCTACAAGGTGGTAAACCAAGTTTTAGCTTCAAGAAAAACCGCAGAGCCCTTTGCAGAAAAGAAAGAACTATCGATATTCTTTTCAGATCTAGAAAACTTTACAACCATATCAGAATCCCTCGAACCGGATAAACTAGTGAAGTTGATCGGTGATCATCTTGCAATGTGCACCAACATTATTCAATCGCTGGATGGAACGGTGGATAAATACATAGGCGATTCGGTAATGGCGTTTTGGAATGCGCCAGAAGATTGTGAAAATTATCAACTGAAAGCGTGCCAAGCAGCCCTGGCATGCCAAGAACAAATGGTGCTGTTCAATGCGAGAAATAAAGCAGAGGGCCTGCCTTATTTGAAAATGCGAATAGGGATAAGTACGGGAACAGTTTTTGTGGGAAATATAGGCAGTAACGATCGGCTGAATTACACAGCGGTAGGCGATACGGTAAACCTAGCAAGCAGGTTGGAAGGTACGAACAAAACCTATAAAACTTCGATTCTAATTTCTGATAAGACGGAAGCTGGAATTCGAGGGAAAATTCTTAACAGGCCTGTAGATAAAGTTGCGGTGAAGGGAAAAGCCAATGCAATACTGATTCATGAAGTTCTTACACTTGGCCAAGACGAAACCCCCGAACTACGGAAGATAATAGATTTAACTGTGTTGGGATTCGAGCATTATTTAGCCCAGAGATTTCAGCAGGCAATCGATTGTTACCAACAAATCCTTGGGTTTAACAAGGACGATCAGCTAGCTTTGTTTTATATTCAACGATGCAAGGGCTTTTTGGTTTTCCCGCCCCCCTCCGATTGGGATGGGGTACATATCAGTAATTCCAAGTAAAATAATTAAGGCTTTTTGATTCCTATCTGTTTTCCCTGTATAAACAAATTAAGGTTTCTTTCAGTTTTATTTTAATAAGTAGTAGCATATGCCTTTCTTTATCAAATCTGGAAATGAAGGGTCTTCTTTAAAAACCGTACTGATTTTTCGTACTGTACTCGCGGTTTTCACCATTGGTATTACGCTGACTCTATTTTCTTTAGGGGTATCGCTTTGGCAGACAAGAACTTTAATGCAATCGATGTTAAAAACAAATGCAGACAGTATTAAAGAAAAAATTGAATTCATGATGCATGGGGTAGAGGTTGATGCACAAATGTATGCATCTTTATTTCAAAAATTATTTAATAACGGTGGAGACCAAAAAAATGATCTGCTTCTTTTTATTATGGAGAACCTAAAATCAAACAAAGACTATGATGGCTTTGCCTATTTTGATGCTAAAACAGGCATAATGTTCCGCATGATTAAAGACAAAGACCAAAATCTTCTGGTTGTCGAAGTAAAATCCAAAGGAAATGACTTATTTACTACAAGTGTTTACAAAGAATTTCTTACCACCAAACAGGAAGAGATTGATTGTGATCCAAATCAAATTGACCCTCGAAAATTTTCTTTCTTTTTAGAAATGAAGAAAAATAACAAGGCTTGCTGGGTACATTCAAGGAAAGCTAAAAGTGTTAAATATCTTGAAAAATCAGCTCCATTCTTAAGCTATGCTTTACCGTTAAATGATTCACAAGGGGAGTTGGTGGGTTTGATATCTCTTGATGTTGGAGTAATACAATTAGAGGAATTGTTAGGTGAAATAACAAATCAAAAATCCAATTTTTCTGAACTTTACGAAGGTGTCCCATTTGTAATAGAAAAAAGCAATGATGATCAACTTATAGTCATAGGTTATCCCCATAAGCATGATGAGGAAGAATTCCCACGATCGTTAGGTAAGAATGATTATAGCGGATATCTTTTTTTTGCGGATCAACATCCAGATCTAAGGATTCAAACTTTTGCAAAACTGTTTCAAAGTCAAAAGAAACTTGGTAATGATATCTTTAATCAAGAAGTTACTTCAATTGAAGCATGCGCTGATTCAAATGGTGAAACTTGGGTTTATTCGTGGTCAGAAATCAAACCAGGCCAAAAACCAGATTGGGTGGTTGGGGTTTGTGTAAAGAGAAAGGCAATGAGTGCTGGGGGTATAATTATGGGGCGAATGGTTTTTATGAGTTTAATAGTCATGATTATCATTATGATTCCCATTGGTATTAAAAATGGAAAATTAATTGGTGAACCGCTTGAAAAAATGGCAGCCGATGTTGTTAAAATTGGCATGGGAAATATTTCTTTTTCTACTAGCCCTAAATCTAACTACAGAGAAATAATTCAATTAACCGAAGGCATCGAAAAAATGAAATCTGGTTTGCTATCATTTAGAAAATACATTCCCTACAAGGTTGTGAACCAAGTATTAGCTTCTAGAAAAACCGCAGAGCCTTTTGCAGAAAAGAAAGAACTTACGATATTCTTTTCAGATCTAGAAAACTTTACAACCATATCAGAATCCCTCGAACCGGATAAACTAGTGAAGTTGATCGGCGATCATCTTGCAATGTGCACCAACATCATTCAATCGCTAGATGGAACGGTAGATAAATACATAGGCGATTCCGTGATGGCCTTTTGGAATGCGCCAGAGGATTGCGAGAATCATGAACTGAAAGCCTGTCAGGCAGCCCTAGCGTGTCAGGAACAAATGGTGCTGTTCAATGAGAGAAATAAAACAGAGGGGCTGCCCCTTTTGAAAATGCGAATAGGGATAAGTACTGGTACAGTATTTGTGGGAAATATAGGCAGTGAAGACCGTTTGAATTACACAGCGGTAGGTGATACGGTAAATCTTGCTAGCAGGTTGGAAGGCACAAATAAAACCTACAAAACTTGGATTCTAATTTCTGATAAAACAGCATCTCAAATACGGAAGCAAATTCTTACCCGTCCTATAGATAAAGTTGCGGTGAAGGGCAAAGCCAATGCAATACTGATTCATGAAGTTCTTGGCAAAAAAGAAAACGAAACCCCTGAATTACGGAAGATAATAGACTTAAATGTGTTGGGATTCGAGCATTATTTAGCGATGAGGTTTCAACAGGCGATTGATTGCTTTACGCAAATTGTTGGGTTTAACAAAGGCGATCATCTAGCCTTGTTTTACATCGAACGATGCAGGGGCTTTTTGGTGTTCCCACCCCCCTCCGATTGGGATGGTACTTATATCAGCCATTCAAAATAGTTGTGATTTCGCCTTGTCAATTAGCCTAGTTTCCAACTCCTACAGCAATGGGTACATCTTCGATACTAATGCGAATCTCGTCTGAATTGCCTGTGAGTTCGGGAGCATACATGCCATTGATTTTAGCGGGCAGGGCATGGAAGAGGCCGGGGATTTCTGCCCGCATTCTATAACGCAAGCTGTGATTACCTCGTGCTAATTCCTTGATGAAGAAGCAAACGCGTTCATCCCGAAGCTCCATATAAGCGCGCATGTCGTTGTTACCATAACCGCTGCGAAGTTCTACCGGCTCAAATCCAGCAGCTTTCATATCTTCGATCAAAATGTATTCGTAATCGTTTTTGCTAACGATTTCCATTTCGATTTCGACAAGATCGCCACTCTTCACCGAGGCAAGGTCTTGGATTTCGCTGCGTTCATATTTTTCGCCTCGTTGGTTTACCGCTTCACCCCGTGCGCCCGGGACTTTTACTTCCGTCGCAGATTTCTTTAAGAGATAGTATTTACGATTAATCTTAACTTCGAGGCCGGCTTTTTTTATGGGTGTTTCAAGGGTGAATACAGTGAGATAAGCATTGAAGTAAAGAGGCCCCGTACCTTTCTTACGCAATTCTACGGTATGGTTGCCGGTGAGAACCCCATCGCCTAGAACCAATGCAGTGTTTTCGAAGGTGAATAAATCCTTAGGTCCGATTTTCACATCCTTGATCATTTTTCCATCGAGTAAAACTTCGACAGTCATATCAGGTTTATCTTCTTGGGATGCGGTAAAGAACTCTGCAAGTGCTTCGATACAGAAAGCAGTATCGCGTGTACTATTCCAATAAGTGGCATGCTTGCGGTTGTTAAGAATGTATTTTGCAAGCCTTGCAGGTACTTCGCCTTTTGGGTTGGTTTTACTTAGCAGTTTCAGATACCAAGCATTGGCTTCGGTATCGCTACCATACCAGTTCCACCAATGATTTTCAGGCGGGAGTTTGAGGTATGCAGTCTGGTTTTCTTCGTCTTGAACAAGGAATTGTTCAAGGTTTCGAAGAATCATATCGAGTTTTTCCTGCTGTTTTTGTTTGAACAAAGCGATACCAAAAACAGCCTTGGCATAAGCCGAGATATGGGTGCGATCGCGATATAAAAATTCATTCATCTCATCGTTGGTCGCATCCGCATCAAGCAAAACCATGTAGATGAACGCATCAAGATCATCCGCAAAGTTTTTGAAGGGTTGCACTTTTGCAGGAGCGCGTTTGATCAACTCCACTTGTTTCATTTGGTAATTTTTTAACCATGCAACACCTCGTTCAAGCATATTTGCGGGAAGCACTACTTTATGATCGCGCGCAATCTGCAAGCCATGAACTACGATGGCTGTGGTATGGGGGTAGGAGTATTCTCCAAATCCAGAGAACCAGCCCCATCCGCCATCGGAAAGCTGCATGTTTTGCAAAGCCTTGATACCATCTTTGGTCATGGTTTTTACTTCTTCGGGATCAAACACAGGGTTGCGATTAAAGCGCTTCCATCCCTTTGCGCGCGCCATGGGGTCTCCTATTTCCTGTGCATTTAGATTGGTTCGTTTTTCCCGAACTGCAGCAAGATCCACTTCTAATTTCTGCAACAAGCTTAGTGTGATGACAGTTGGAACAAAGCGATTAAGTGTTTGCTCGGTGCAGCCATAAGGGTAATCCGCAAGGTACGGCAGGGCATCCACCAGCGCCCCTGCAAGCGTTGGTGAGTAACGGATTTCAAGTCGGGAATCGTTTTCCCTACGTTGTTCGGGAACATTGAAGTTCAGCTTGGCAGAATTTTGATTCGGCCGGATCGCACCAGAGAATGATTCTGTTCGTGCCATGCCATGTATGTATGCGGGGAAGCTCATTTCCATGGCATCGGATTCAACATCGGTGATGCCTTTGATACGAACAACCGCCTTGCCTTCATTAACAACTTTAACTTTCCAGTCGATGCGTTTTTCTCCATTAGGAGAAATGGGAACCTTAACGGTCAAAGGTGAAAGAGCTTTCAGAACATTACCATCCAGTTCGAGAGAAACCTCAACAGTCTTGGCATCTTTCAAATAGTTGTGAACATTAGCGCTTAGGATAACTTCATCATTCTGAGTGAAGAATCTAGGTGATTGAAGGCGAACAAGAAGGTCTTTCTTAGTGGTGACGATGGTTTCGCCTTCGCCTACACGGGTGCCTGCAGAGATGGACCAAGCACGCACTTTCCAACCAGTAAGATTTTCAGGCATGGTAATATCTGCGGTGGCAGTACCATCTGGGCCAGCCTCGATGGAGGCGACCCATAAAGCAGTATCTACAAAGTTTTTGCGGATGGTGGGTTGTACCATATCGGGTGCTGCAGGGGCTTCGGCATTGCCCGGATCTGCTCCTGCTTTATCGGATTCGAGGGATTTTCGATCTCCGGTAGATCGTCGTTCAGAGACGCCATCCGATGCTGCATTGGCCATCATGGCCATAGGGGCGCCTGGCCCGCCACCGCCAAAGCCAAAACCGGCTATTTCAGATTTAGCCATTCTTCCTTTAGTTTGCCCGCTGCGACCTTGGAAATTCATTTGATTAAATTCATCAACACCCTGTGCGCCGAAGACACCCAGATCATTCATGCCGATTTCATTTTGTTTAAGAAGATTATAACCAATTTTTGTAAGAGTAGATTCCTGCGAGGGGTGATGATGTCTGCGCCATTTCCAGAAATGCTCTTTGATATCAGGCACATTGGAACCACCTGAAATATACTCAACACTTCGATCATAGGCTGTAAGCACAATGGAACCAGCAACGGGCTTGCCCTCTAAATCAGTAACCTTAACTTGGATCTTTCCTTTTTCGCCCGGCTTATATTCAGCCTTGTCCGGAACCACGGTTACATTCAAGATTCGCTTTTCAGGAGGAACCACAAGTTCTTTCATTTCGGTATGAACTTTTCCATTAGAAACACTAAGTACTTCAACAAAGGTGTTGGGCATATCCCCTTGGGTGAGCACGATTTCTTCGAGGGAACTTTTGCCATCCATGCGAATTACTTTGGGTGCCTTGGACAAACCATTCACAGGTTTAGAAAAAAGCAAAACCGTGGCGTTGTTTTGATTAGCATTGATAAGAAGCTTCGCTTTATCACCTGGTTCGAATTCTCGTTTATCCAAGATCAACTCAAGATCGTTGAACTTGAGCGACTTGCCATCGAAGTCTTTGCCATAAACATTAAAGAGGTAACCACCTTCTTCCTTGTGGCCTTTTTCATCAGCAATGGTGAAGGAGACGCGATATTGCCCAGCAGCCAAGGGTTTGAATTTATAGGTAGCTTTGCCTTGTTCATCTGCACGCAATAAAGCTTTTTCAATGGGTTGCTCAACGGGTTTGCCAGCTTTATCGTAAGAGATTTTGAAGATGACAGCTTCGCCTGCTCCGGGCACGGGTTTCCCATCGGGTGTTTGGGAATTAAAAAATGCCTCGATGGTGTCGTTGGTTTGGAAATGCCCACGGTTAAGCCAAGCAAAAACCCTGAAGGGCTTGCGAGCCACAATCACTTTTCCCGAACCATTGATCGTTCTGCGGGATTCATCAACTACTTCAGCGCTGATGGAAAATTCGTGATCTTGGTTGCCATGAAATTGCTTTGCAAGTGCGGTATCAATTTCGAGTTTGACGGTGCCATCTGGCCCGATCGGGGATTCTTGCTCGAGAACGATTTCGCCCGGTCCTTGAACTCTGGGGTACCAGAAAGGATTAGGTCTGCCACAACCCCATTTGTCCCAGCCTTCATAGAAGGAATAGTCTGGGGAGAACCACCAATAGCCTTTGCCATAAAACCAATCCCAAACACCGTTGGGGTGCCAGTCGGTGGATTTGGATTGTCTGGTGACTTTGATTTTAGCTTTGCCCTTGGTGACAGGTGCGCCGAAATAATATTTAGCGATAACAGTGACGGGGATTTTTTCGCCCAGCATCACGGGTTTGGTAGGGGCTTCAACTTTAACTTCGAACTCGGGCTTCTTGTATTCTTCGACCCGGAATTGAATCCCACCTGGGACATTATTGTTAAGGTTTGCGGTATGCAGATAGTACGCACCCAAAGTTGCATCCTTCGAGATATCAAAGGAACCTGAGACACCACCGAAAGCATCTGCAATCAAATCTTTTTCATAAATCTTATCGCCCTTGGGGCTGTTGATAATGATCTTGAGGTTTTGGCCAGCAAACCGTGAGGGCCCTTCCAAATCATAACGAGCCTCAGCAGCCCATAATTTGAATTCAACTTTCTGCCCGGGTCGGTAGACCGGCCTGTCGGTGATAGCAAATGCCTTCATCTGCTGAAAATACGTGTCGTGGTAGTTGCCATACCATAGGCCACTAAAACCTAGATAGGCCTGCCTTTTTTCCTTGCCCGTGGCTTGCACCAACCATTGCATCGAGTTGGTTGCATCGTTGCCATCCACAAAAACCTGACCATCTTTGTCCGCCTGTTTCGAAAATTCTTTCGTTACAACTTTGAAGTTATTCTGGTTCGGTTTGATTTGTTCTTGTTTCCAGCCAAAGAAATCCATCTTGGCAGATTCCTCAGGTAAGCCCGTAACTGCATCGCAGACAAAGTAGTAGCCTTTGCCATCAATATTCTTTTTCACAATGGCAAGGTCGTTGAGCCAAACAACCAATCTGCTGGTGTTACCACCTTCAAGCTTGGCTACCAGAAAGTAAGCGCCCGCGGGAAGCTTGGGCAAATCAATGGCAGTCCTGGCATCGTTATGAGCGGGCCTGGGTTCAAGTTTTTGATCCCAAGTAGAGACTTTCTTACCTAAATAAAATTCTTGATTTTTATTGAGAATGCGCTGGCCAATGTCTGCGATATTGATTTTCTCGTACTCCAGTCTAGCTGGATTATCTTTTAAATACTTCTGCACATCTGTTAGTAACTTGGGCACGTTAATTTCAAAAGCTTCAAGGTTTATGGTTTTGGCATTGCGATAACGAAACTGAATATCAGCTTTGGTTTCAGAGACTTGAGAGTTGGCAGGCTCAAAACGGCCCCAGTTCCCAACTATTTGCTCGAGCTTATTGGATCTGTTGTAATTACCTTTGCCACCAAAGCTAGCGATTGCTTTCTTCCAAACATCTGCAGCTTTGATGTACTGTTTACGATTTTCATATTCGATTGCGATCATATCTGCAGCGTTTTCGTTCTCAATAGTTTTCCCATCGATTGCAACTTCATGCCAGATCTTCAAGTAGTTGAATTCATCGGGGAGAGAAAGTTTTTTGATACCTGAAGCAATGCGGGCAATTGTTTCTTCATCCTTTAGCTTGGCAAGATCGTAAGTACCTGTATCCTGCTTGGAATCTTCCATAAACCCGGGGAAATAGCCCGCCAAGGTATGCACGCCGAATTGTTGATATAAGAATTGAGCCAAGCGCATTTTGGATACATTTTTTCTGGAGGGATCAGCCTTGGCTGCTTCTTGAAGAAGTGATCTCCATCGTTCTCCATCGTTGGCAGCTTTTTCAAAAGATTCGGGGAGTTTGTAAAAAACAGGCTTGCCCGTTTCATCAACCGGGGCCGGGGTAACGCCATGGTAGGGGTGCCAGTAGGGGCTATCATCATATTCGGGCAGTGTTGAGAAATCGGTAAGCACCTGCAAGCGCCAAGATTCATGCCCTGCGGATCCTCGCAAGATGATGTCTGCAAAATCTAGATAAAATAAAGAGGCAGCTTGCAAATCTTTATCTTTACGAACTTCTAATACTGCTTTGTAAAGCAGTTGCATGGCTCTTGCGCGATCACGGGCATAGCTGCTGCCTTGTTTGCCCCCGCCGCGGTGATAACCCCGTTCAAACTTTCCAGCAACTACAAAACCAAAATGTTCCGATTCTAGAAACGAAGCCGCAGTCATTTGCATGAAGCGCCATTTGCCTTCATGTACTTTGATAACGGAATCACGGAATGAATCGACCTCATTGGTTCTGCCAAGGTTACGCAGAGATTGAATTGCCAAGTTCATATCGGAGGCAGCTTTTTTACCTTCAGCGTTAGGTTCGAGAGCGAGTTTTTTGAAGCCTTCAAAAGCTTCCTTGTAGTTGCCCTGATTGTATAACTTTTGATATTTCTCAGAAGATTCATCAGCGCCACGAACCTGCCCTTTAAAGAATTCGGGCAATGCAAGCACTGCCATCGTCAATAGAAACCCTGCGCATGCCAAGGGGATAAGTTTTTTGTTCATGGCTGATCCTTTGAAGGTAAATAAACGGCCTTGATAATAAGACGAATCTTGGCTTCATTTGGATTGAAGATACCTTAAAAGAGTTACGTAGAAGAATAGGAATATGGAAGTGGGATTGTTATTTGTAAGTTTCCTCTAAAAAATAGGGTTAAGATGCTGGTAAAAGAAGCTGCTTCCCCTTATTCTAAAACCAGTATTTAGTAAACCATTTAAGTTGTTGAGGTGATCATGATTAAAAGATTAATGGGTTCTATGCTGCTTTTGGGCATAGTTGTGAGTATGAGTTTTTCTCCCCTTTTTGCTCAAGATGCCAAGAAAAAGAAGTTGATTCTTATCGCAGGTAGGAAAAGCCATGGCTATGGCCAGCATTCTTTTAAAGCTGGTTGCTCTTTGCTTAAAAAAGCACTTGATGAAAACGTTCCCGGTCTTGAAACCATTTTGGTTTTAGATGGCTGGCCCGCGGATGAATCCATCCTCGATTCCGCAGATGGCATATGTATTTACAGCGACGGGGGCGGCGGACACCCTTACAATTCTCACCTCGAAAAAATTGATGCCCTCGCAAAGAAGGGTGTAGGACTTGCAATGTTTCACTACGGGGTAGAGACTACCAAGGGCAAGAATGGGGATAAATTTCTTGACTGGATCGGTGGCTATTTTGAACCCAATTGGTCAGTCAATCCACACTGGCGCCTAAGCGATTCTGAGCTTGCTAAAAATCACCCGATTACCCGAGGTGTAAGCCCTTTCAAAACCCATGATGAATGGTATTACCACATGCGATTCAGGCCAAAAATGGAAGGCGTTACTCCAATCCTTAGCGCACTCCCTCCTTCCGAAACTTTGGTTAACAAAGATGGTAAACTTTCGCGTGGCGATGGCCCCCATAGCAATAATCCTTTTGTTCGTGAAGCTGTTCTTGATCGCAAGGAAAAGCAAGTGCTTGCCTGGGCATGCGATCGCGCAGATGGCGGCAGGGGTTTTGGTTATACTGGTGGTCATTCCCATTGGAACTGGGGCGATGACAACAACCGTAAGATGATCCTTAATTCCCTCGCTTGGATTTGCAAGGTTGAAGTGCCATCTACCGGTGTGAATTCCAAGAGGCCAACCTTGATGGAACTTCGCGAGAACATGGATTATCCAGTACCCGATAACTTCGACTTCGCCAAGATTGAAAAAGATTTGGAAGAATCGAACAAGAGCGCGAATACATCGATTATCCAGGACCCAATAATTTCGATTATCCAGGACCCGATAACTTCGACTTCGCCAAGATTAAAAAAGATTTGGAAAAATCGAACGCGAGAACATGGATTATTCAGGGCCCGATAACTTCGACTTCGCCAAGATTGAAAAAGATTTGGAAGAATCGAACAAGTAAGCGTTCGGTCTTTTGTACAATTAAGCCCCGAAGATGTACTATCTCCGGGGCTTTTTCGTTGGATCTATCAAGGCTTGAAGAGTTGGACTGCAACGATTTCTTTTTCGGTT
>Ga0194055_10001429_pt1 | contig 19491 bp, 25 predicted proteins | sample SepL449m_MetaG_FD_155482 | JGI IMG/M metagenome (GOLD analysis project Ga0194055, IMG submission 155482) | Anoxic zone freshwater microbial communities from boreal shield lake in IISD Experimental Lakes Area, Ontario, Canada - Sep2016-L442-9m | ecosystem: Environmental > Aquatic > Freshwater >...
TTCTGTTATGTTTTCAAATATTTCTGAAATATTTGATTTCTCTGGTTGTTCTATTGTGATGATTTCAGAATTTACTATTTGGTTTGCCATAATCGTCATACTACTTATGTGTAAGTGACTTTAAACTGATTATCAGTAAATGTATTATCGTCGTCGTCTGGATTTACTCTTTTTACCCTTTCTTGATTTCTTTCCTTTTCTAGATTTCTTTCCTCGTCTAGATCTTTTGCCTCCTGCGCGACTACGAGTGCGGGACGATTTTTGCTGTTGAGGAAAATATTTAGAAAATTTAGATCCAGGTATTCCTTCTTCATTGTCATCTAAGAGACCTTTAGGTATCATACCTTCTTCATCACGTTCCGTGTCTGTCGAATCAGAAAAAGACGCCGATGTCCCTTCACCTCCTCTTTTTCCGCGTCTGCTGCGAGTATGTTTTGGCATTATATAATTACGCACTATAATTATTTTTCTCTAAACATCCATAATAAGTTTTTTAATTTATAAACTCCTTTGAGTAATCTTCGTTTACCTCCAAACAAAGTGTTCCTATTCTTTGACAATGTGGACATTTACAATATCTCTTTTCATTCCTATCTCTACTCTCACAACTATCATGTAATACTATTTTACAATTTATACACCTTACATATTTGTGAGGATCAATTGGATCCCTGCAAATTAAACATTCATTATAAGTTTCTATACTATTTTGGGTTGGTATATGATTTTCCATATTATTTTATTTTACATTATCATATGTAATGTAAAATAATTCAATTTTTTGTTTATTTATTTATTCGTTTTCTTACGCAATAGTATTGGTTCGTTGAAGAGTGGGTCTGCTTTGACCTCTTCCTCCTCGTCCACCTGAAGACGCGCCTCGCCCACCTGTTTGCTCACGCCCCTTGACAAGAGACCAATCTTGTCCTTCACGAGGACCCTGTCCTCTAGGGGTTGTGTTTGGTGCACGTGTAGATCTAGGCATTCTAACTGGCTGCTCCTCTCCGCTCTCAGCATAGTTAGTTCTTGTTTGCTTAAATTCGTGACGGGTCTCACACATCAACTTACCCCCGTTAATTCCACTCACATCTCCTGCCTGAATGGCATGTGCTCCGGTAGAGGTGTTGTCGAGTTTGAACCCAACATACTCTCCTTGCACCAAATACTTGTATTGCGCATTGGACACCATAATTCCACTATGATGAACAAAAATATCTGACCCAGCACGAGCTCCGTCCGTGATAGTAATAAATCCATAACCAGTCTTGTTGTTAAACCACTTGACGCGTCCTGTTAGGCGTTCGGAGGATGTAACGAGTTGAGGTGTTTCGATAGTATCGGGTGATGACATCTTATTATACTATATAATAGTAGCAACCTTTATATTCTTTTGTGCTATATTATTTTGTTGTTATATAATTATAATATTATTATAATATAAATATAATATTATTATAATATAAATGAAGGTGGGTGTAATAATGTTTTATGATGATAAAATAAAAAAATATGGTGATATAAATTCTATTATAAATAAAAAATATTGTGAAAAATATAATTTTGAATTTATTTTATTTAATGAAAAAAAATATAAAAATAGACATTCTGCTTGGGAAAGACTACCATTATTACTTGATAATATTTCAAATTTTAATTATTTAATTTGGATTGATGCTGATGCTTTTTTTTATAATGACGCAAATAATATTGTTGATATTATAAATAATCATATTAATGTTAATTTTATTTTTAGTAACGATCTAGGTAATAAAAATATAAATACTGGTTTTTTTATTGTTAAAAATAGTCAATATAGTATAGATTTTTTAACTACATGGGCATATGATGAGAATTTGTATAAAAATAATCCATACCCTTATTGGTGGGATCAAGGTGTATTGGTTGATATGTTTAATAAAAATATATTAAATATTAAAGAAAATTCTATTCAGATAGAATATGGCGTTTTACAACATTTCTATGAAAATGATAAATTAGAAAATACATATATTTATCACTTGGCGGGAAGAAGTAGTGATAAAAGATATGAAGCATCAAAAAAATATCTTGATAAATTGATGGATATTTCGTAGGGCCTTAATATATGGTTTTCTGTATATCGCAATTATTTAACAATCCAATCAAATACTCGTAGTCTGGTGTTTGTTCAAATCCTACATTTCTACAATAGCTCAAATATTGTTTGATTACGTTTGGTATTCTATTGTTTCTCTCAATGCTCTCTTTATAAGACTGAATATTATAGGGGTTGTTCTGTAATTCATCTTCATCTCCATTTCCACTCAACTCACCACACTTCGTAGTGGCTCGCAGCAAATATATCATTACATATCCTACCGATTCGAGATCGTCTCTACGACTAGGTTCTATTCCCTTATGCATATTTATACTCACGAAATTCGGTGTACCTATTAACGTTTTATTTGTGGTAATATCTATATGGGTTATTCCATCCGATTTTATATATTTTTTTGAAAACCCGAAATCTATTAAATACAATTGGTTACGTTTATCATCTAATCCAAACAAAAAGTTGTCTGGTTTGATATCTCTATGTATAAGTCCTTGTTCATGAAGCCCTTTCAATAGTTTAATAATATTTATAGCTATGGAAAGAGTTGTCATAAGAGAATACTCCACTAACGTTCCGTATTCTGGGTCTGTGTTGCGCAGCGATTCGCTCCGTCCCTTTTCCGCTACGTTACATCCCTTAGACAAAGTATTTGGTTTTATAGATGCTAATGAGTTTCCTAATAAGGATAACACCATGTAATAATTGGTATCATCTGTACCAAACCATTTTAATTGAGGAATATGAATCGTGTTACCCAAATATTGATATATTCTCGACTCATGTTTTAGCATTTTTGTTTCATTTTTTAATGGTTCTACCTTAATGGCTACAAGTTCTTTTGTTCGTATATTCTCTCCTTTATATATTTGACTGAATGATCCTGATCCAAGTCGATCTATAATCTTGTATTTATTTGCGATTATCATTTGGTAAATGGTTTTATTGTGTATTATGAATATAACATACATTCATTCTATATTTATATTTCTCTATAAATATATATAATGCGTAGAGGTGATGTTTGGAACAAAGGAGCTAATATATTTGCTTCCAAAGAGACTATTGTTAAAAAAAATGAGTGTTTATCTCGAGCCAAGGGCAATAAATATACGATGTTTGGAAGTTGTATAGACAAAGAAGGACATTCTGTCTCATTGTCCGGTGGAAAAACTAGAAGGAAACGATATGGAAGGAAAAAAACTATTAAAAATAGATCTAGGAGACATAGATCTAGAAGAGCTCGTAAATAGTATATAAATATAGTGTCCCTATTTATATATGGTGTGGTTTTGTTATTTGCTTCGTAATGTGTTACCCGAGTTTTCAAATTTGACTTATAATGGATCAACCAATGATCCTGTTAGACGATTACGACAACATAATAAAGAAATTTGCGGCGGGGCTAAATTTACTAGTAGAACCCACGGCGGATGGGAGATTTATTGTTTAATGTCAGGATTTCCTGACCATGTCAATGCATTACAATGTGAATGGCGCTTTAAACATTGTACAGGAGTCCCTGGTCCCCGTCCCAAAAAATATTGTGGAGTTGTCGGAAGAATTCGCGGATTGAACGAAGTACTACCTTTGGAAAATTGGACGAGCAAATCAACGATTAATAATAGAAGTTGTTCATTTAAATTACATATAGTTAAAGACATGGTTTCCTATTTAGATCTTTCTCTCATACCTTCCAATATAGAAGTAATAATAGTTGATAAAATTCTACCGGAGCACTATGTATAACCATACTTCTTTATCAATTCTGTATATGACTATATAGGTAAATCGCTTCCATAGTGCAGCCGGCAACCGATCGCATTATATTATTTATTTTTCATAACTTATCCACTGACGTTTCGAAAATTATATTATCTATTATTTTTTTTATAAAACCATTATCTCTTAATTCTTTTAAATTATAAAACCCTTTATTCTTAATTATTTTTACATTTGTAAAACATGCTATATTTACACATTGTGAAATATGATGTACGTCATTTATATCCGTAATACTTTCATTTCCGTGTAAAATATATTTTGTATTTTCATTAATTATATTTTTTAGATTTGAATAATTTAAATTTATTGGATTTTTAATTATTGTTTGTGGTACAAAACTAATAACATGAGTTACATTATTACATATTGAACCGAATAAAATAGCAGCATATCCACCCGAAGAAGTACCTAAATATATTATTTTTTCATAATTTTCATCTTTAATGATATTATTTAAATACAAAGTAGTTTCATCAATATTACTTGTAATATCTTTTATTCCTTTATGATACCAACATTGATGATCATCTATGAAAAATATTAAATCACAATGGTTTATATATATAGAAGATAAATAATTTAAAAATTCAAATGGAAGAATATTTCCAAATTGTAACGCCGATCCACCAAAACTAACTATTAAATTTTTATTTTTATTGATTATTTTATATTCACTTTTACTCATATATTATAATATGTATAAATATTAAATATTTATACTTACACTAAATATATTCCTTCGGCTTGCGCCTTCGGAATACAATATAGTAATACATTTTTAAATAATTTTTATAAAAAAAACAATAGTTTATAAAAATGGGCGTTTGAAATGAGAAAAGGTGTAAAAACGGCTTTTGAACTGAGAAATGTGTAAAAATAAAAATTGAACTAGAACTAGTTTAAATATAGGTTAGCATTATACATAAGGTTATCGTCCAACTATTTAAAATGGTGAAAATATGCAGCAATACATATCCTACGGAAAATGAAGATATTTATAAAGAACATTTTGAGAAATATTCCTTTCCTCTTAGTCCCTTTCAGAAACATGCACTTGAGGCTATAGTTGAAGGGTATCATATATTAGTGACAGCGCATACAGGCAGTGGTAAAACCTTGCCCGCTGAATTTGCTATAGAATATTTTGTAGCAAAAGGCAAGAAAGTTATTTATACGAGTCCTATTAAAGCATTGTCGAATCAAAAATTTCATGAATTTACCCTAAAATTTCCACATATAAAGTTTGGTATTTTAACCGGCGATATCAAGGCAAACCCAGAGGCAGATGTATTGATTATGACTACAGAAATATTACAAAATACGCTTTATAAGAAAAAACATAATGCTATTACTACTAACACTAACGCTACTACTAACTCCAATGCATCCCTCATGTTTGATATGGATATTGATACCGAATTAGGTGCAGTAATATTCGATGAAATTCATTACATAAATGACCCTGATAGAGGTAAAGTGTGGGAAGAAACGATTATGATGTTACCACTTCATATTCAAATGGTCATGCTTTCGGCTACTATTGACTCGCCTGAAAAATTTGCACTTTGGTGTGAAACAAGAGGTGGAAGCGGTCGGTCGGATAAATCCGTGTATTTAGCATCCACTTACGAAAGAGTTGTACCATTAACACATTATAGTTTTATCACTGCGACTCAGGGTGTGTTTAAATCTATTGGAAAAGATGAAGACTTGAAGAAGCAAATTAATGACATGATTAATAAACCGCATGTTATTCAATCAGCAAAAGGTGAATTTAATGATATACATTACCATAAAATGAAAAAGATGATATCTCTATTCGAGCAAAAAGAAGTACGTATATCACGCGCACATGTGCTCAACCAAGTATGCAAATATTTGGTTGAAAATAATATGTTACCTGCCATTTGTTTTGTATTATCTAGAAAACAATTAGAGGTGTGTGCGAGTGAAATTACTATTCCTTTACTAGAAGATGACAGCAAAGTTGGATATATTGTGAAAAGAGAATGTGAACAAATCATTCGAAAATTACCAAATTATCAAGAATACATAGAATTACCCGAATATTTACAAATGGTTCGTCTATTAGAAAAAGGTATTGGCATACACCATGCTGGTATTATGCCAGTGCTGAGAGAAATGGTGGAGCTCTTATTTGCTCGCGGTTATATAAAAATTTTGTTTGCGACAGAAACCTTTGCGGTTGGAATCAACATGCCTACCAAAACTGTTATATTTACAGATGTGAATAAATTTGATGGTTCTGGAATGCGGATGTTATACTCTCATGAATACTCGCAAATGTCAGGTAGAGCTGGAAGAAGAGGTATTGATACTATTGGATCTGTGATACATCTCAATAATTTATTTAAAAATGTAGAGCTTACTGCTTATCGAAATATGATGAAGGGAACACCTCAACGCCTAACAAGTAAATTTAAAATCTCGTATAATTTGTTATTGAATTTGATAGATATTGGTGATCAACATTTTCTGCAATTTTGCAAACGTTCTATGATTCAGAATGATATTGATGCTGAACTCGGAATTATGCAAACAAGATTGACTGAATTAGAGACAGAGGTGGAAAATATGAGCGGTAGCATTGAAAGTATGCGAACACCTCAAAATGTAATTAGCCACTATTTGGATAGTTTAACCAAACGCATTACATCTGTGAATAAGAAGAGGAAGGAGATGGATAAGGAAATTGCGAATTTACAGGATACCTATAAATATATTGATACGGATAAGGTTTTGTATATTAAATATACTGATAAATGCAAAGAACTAGAGGATGAACGATATCATTTCAATAATACAGAACAATATTTGAATGATAATGTATTGGTTATATTGGACTTTTTAGAAAAAGATGGATTTCTTCAAAAAATAGAGGAAATTGATATAGACCGACCTACATATGTATTGACTATGCAGGGGCAAATGGCGACTTACTTGAGGGAAATACATTGTTTGGTATTTGCTCGTTTATTAGATGCGCAAAAGTTTGATACACTTTCTGCCAAACAAATGGTAAGTGTTTTCAGTTGTTTTACGAATGTATCAGTTCCAGATGACTCGAAAAGTCATAAACCTTCTACTCAAGATAATGTCGTCAAGAACATAATCCAAGAAATTACCAGTATGTATGATTATTATCAAGATTTTGAATTGAAAGAACGAACTAATACTGGTGTTGATTACGAGATTCATTATGATTTAATTGATTACGTCCTTGCTTGGTGTGATTGTGAATCCGCACTTGAATGTAAACTTGTCTTGCAAAAATTAGAGCAAGAAAAGGATGTCTTTTTAGGGGAGTTTGTGAAAGCTATATTAAAAATAAATAATATTTCGTGTGAGATGGAGCGGATTGCAGAGAGTTGTGGAAATATGGCACTTTTGAGCAAATTAAAAGAGATTCCGTTATTGACGCTGAAATTTGTGGCGACGAATCAATCCCTTTATGTATAAATGTAAATATAAATGTAAATGCAAATATAAATTTTAAATATAGATAAATATTATAATGAGGTTAGTATTTGCTACTGTTATATTTCATATTTTATGTATTATTACATTTACTATTATATACAATTATTTATCATATAGTAATTTTTCTAATTTTGAACAAAATCAAGAGCAAAATATATTAGATTGGATCTGTTTAAGTATAACTATTCAATCTGGAGTTGGTTATTCCGACCATTACCCAGTCTCAAATATAGCAAAATGTTGTACTATAGTTCAACAATCTCTACTAATATTAATTAGCGTGTTTATGATATATTTTATCATTATTTTAGACAAGGAAAGAAACATTATATCAAGATTGCTCCAATAATATTATTATATTATTATATTATGGTGTCTGTATTTGTAACCTAATTTTTTTCTTAAATTTTTCTTCATTATGGAATAAATACAATTTGTATTGATGCATGTCATAATTTTCTATATTTTCTCTCATAATAATACGGGATGTTAATTTTAATGCAGGCAAATAAACTATCACTTGATACAATCCATCATTGCGAATAATTTTATCAAATGCATATCCCTCATGTGTTTTTTCCATTACTCCAGGAGAGGTACTACATAAGTGCAATAATGAACAATCATTTTGAACTCGTCTTATAGATCGCATGGTGGTGTTAATATACTCCAAATCAGCTATCCATTTATCATAAAATAGTGCGGAACTCTCTGAAAGCGTAATCATGCCTGTGTTTTGTTGAAATTTAATAATATTCAACAAATCAACTAATCTTCTTATCGGTGATGTTATGTGAACATATGCATCCATATCCAGATGCTCATGGTTAATAGTTTGACCTACATCCAGTGCATTGACATCTATATATTGACCGGCAGAACTATTCCATATTTTGATAAATTTACACACTTCTTCTGGTAAATGGTCTGGTATGGAGATATCTCGTTTCATAATAGTAGAGCGAAATATACCATTTTTATGTGATAGTAAGGATTTTGCTGAATGAAAGTTCATAAGGATCATCAAATAAGATACCAAATCGTGGCTATTGCGAACGCTATTGATATATTTGTATTTTTTGCATAGGGTTTTTGTAACATTCATCAACATTAAATAATTTGGATTACTTAAAAGCGCGGGTTCTTCATAGCTATAATTTTTGTATACCTTGATTTTACTATTCGAATATGTAATGTCGACAATTTCATCATTTGCGTCAATGAATAAGTCCATTACAAACGCTATACGCAAATTATTTGCTTGTAAACTGCATAAACAATCGGATAATATAGTTGGTAACATGGGGCGTTTTCGATCAGGAAGATATATGGTGGATATTCGGCGTGAAAAGGAGTCCCATAAATTTAGTACATCCATCCAAATAGTTACATTAGATATGTATATACTTAATTGATGTTGACCATTTTCTAATGCTTTAATGCTAAATCCGTCATCGAAATCTAAACTATGTGGAGGGTCGATTGTAAATACAGGCCATTTCGTTCTATCTTCTATGCAAGTATATTTGTCGCAAATAGTTTCAATAAATGCATCATGTGATGCTAATTTAAGAGCATTTGTAGTGTCCTTATTAAATTTCTGAATAGAAGAATTCAAACTTTTACAATAAAGCTGATATTCGTAGAAATTGTCTATTATATCAACTGAACCGATAACTTGAGCTAATAGTCCTAAAGGATGTTTGTCTTTCCATTCCATGAAATTAAATGTTACGTATATGTTTTCGAATACTTTTGAAAACCCCATATTTTTGATTTCATATGGAACAAGGAATGTGGGTATACGCATATCATCAGGGACGCATTTATAAAGCAGTTTTCCGTTTTTATGTCTGCCGTATGTTTTACTATCATGTATAATAAGAACGCCTGGTATAGAACTACTTATACGTATAGTGGAATGCACTATATTCACCTTATTAGGAGATGTTTCGTCGTCCACTAGTGTAAATATGTCATTTGCAAACATTTTGTGTTCTATTGGGTTGATAGGTAATTCTATTTCTTGGAAATCTGTGGCATTATAAAATGTCCAACTGGCATAATCCCTGTTAGTAATATGTACTTTATATGTGGTCATCATAGATGATAATTGTTAATATAATATATTTTATCATATTAACGTTATGTTTTATTCGCAATCAATTTTATTATAATATGTTGGTGGTGTAGTATCACTCAAATTAAACCTTCAATACTTTTGCATCCCCTAAAGGGTGTAACGGGGTCAATATAGGATAAAGACCTAGTCTGCTAATAATTTGTCCCGCTTGATAATTTATCTTGTACTTTGATGCGTGCAATAATTTGGCACGACGATTTGCAATATTAGACGCGCCAACACCAGAACCAGCAACGTATCTATTATTGACGTCTTGGGGCTGATTACATATTAGTCCAAGAGACGGATTATGTCTTACTGATCCACCAGTCATCTTCTTAAAGAAGAAGCCATCTTTTCCGTAATAGAAGTTACCATAAGGCATTTTATATAATATAATATTATAAATTAAATGTCTGAATGTGTGATAGTAGTCGAAGCTTCATATTCGGATACTACTGGTTCTGGATTATTAGTGCCTTTTTGTAAGTCGTTTATATTGGTAGCATTATCAGAATTGGTATCAGTATCGGTACCATTATTGGTAGCATTAGCAGCATTATCGATAGGTTGCTCTTTATTTAAATTACGAATATCATGTTTCTTGGCAACGTCTCTTTTGATATTTTGGATTTGCAGTGCGTACATTGCAATATGAGGTGTAATAGCAGCGTTATTCATATAAGTTCTATATCGAAAACATGAGACACTAGTATCCTTTCCGAATTTAATACTATACCACCAATAAGCTGGTATATGAATAGTTTTTCCAGGGGTTAATGTAATGTCTAAACATTTCATTTTATCAAAGTCCGCGGAATATTGTGGTTGGACCTTCCACGGATTTACAGGAGATCGAAACTCGAAATTTTCATAATCGTAAGCGGTATATAAATATTTGGAGCTTTGTGGAGGTGTCATCTTAATCTGGACAGATCCTTGTGTGACTACGAAAAAATTCCGGTAATTCAATTCATATCTAAATGGTGTCGTCGTATTTTCAGAACCCATCATAATATCATAATTGCAATTGGAAACCATATATGGTCGGATAAACTCATCGTTATATTGCAAATGTTTAATAACACCCGTTTCTTGAAGGAAATCGTAATTATTTTCGCTATAGTAAGCGGGGTTTTTATCCTCGTCGAATAATTTAACTGCTGAATGAAGGGGCAATGGCATGAAAATTTCACTGGCATAATCTGTATCATTTGTATTTCTAACTTTTACTTCAAATGCATGATAATTATCTAATATGTATTTTTTGCTAGTAGATTGAATGATGCGATCATTTTCAAAATCGAATATCACTGGTTGTCTAAGATCGCATATTTCTTCCAATTTATCCTTGGATGCTTGTTCAATTTCAAATACTTCGAGGTCGTTACTCGTTTTTAAATGAAATTGTACATGAAGGTAAAAAAATAACACTAAACAAAATATAAAAAAGGCAATAATTATTTTCATCAACTTAACTAATAAAAAAATATAATAAATTTTTAGCAATTATACACACTTACTATATTCATCCAAATTTTAAATTGCCTTAATAAATCTATTCGTCATAAACTCCTTCGACTAATGCCTACGTTTCCTTCCACTCACCTACGGATCACAACAAATTTTTGGTGCAATATAAAACGTAACATAACTATTTTCATCCAATTTATATTTTATCCTCATAGGGAAATTACCACTAATTGAAAATTCTATTTCGCTTGCTAATTTATTAGTAATGCACATTTTTTGAATAAAATTAAGACTATAAGAAATATCAATAATTTCGCCTTCGGAAATGGAATATTCTAATAGATCATCTATCGGAATGTTTACCATCATTTCACCATTTACTCCAGTAGAACTCAAATCTATTTTTTCTTCTGAACATTTCACCTGCATGATATCGCCAAAAATGAGCAGTTGTGAGCATATTTCTTGGATTTTTTTAGAATTTATGGAAAATTCTGCATCATATTCAGTATCACCTGGTATAGACATTAAATTATTTTCAAATTCTATTAGTGGAATTTTAAAATGTTTATTAAAGTCACCCTTTCCTTCTGTGGTTTTATTTAATAAATCGATGCAAATAGTATCTGGATCGCCTTCGTAATAAATGAAAATAGTATGTTGTTCTTGATTCATAGAGAGAACATTATGAAAGATGTTTGTGTCTACACATATATGATCTTTATCGGCGGAACTATATTCATATTTATCAAACCATGATGAAAAAATTTTAATATCAAATAAACAAACATGTGCTTTGTCCATACCTTGAACATAAATGTGATCTGTATTGAAAATGATAGTAATCACATTGGAACAATTTTTTAATAACTGGAAAAGTGAAATAAAAATATCTTTTTTTGATTTTTCTGTGATGGATAGTTTCATACTAGTAGTATATGGTATTATAACTATCGATTTAATATATTTGCATTTATAATATATTTTATGTTTTCCTCCAGATTCCTTCGATTAATTTCATTTTTTGCTGTGTTTGTTTATCAATAAATAAAGAAATGATACGATACACCTGCGAAAAAATAAAAGGTGCATTATAAATATTGCATTGCTCTAGTTTATCAGGAAATGTATTTTTCATCGTTTCTGAAATTATTTGTATAAAACTATAATATTTTTCCACATCACTTAAGGTAAGAGATTGTAAATTTATATGAATAACAAATGTATCTTTTTCATGTAAAATAGTTTGAATCGTCTCAATAATGTGTTTTAAAATTACCCCGTAATTTTCTACCCGAGCACATGGTTTAAAATATTTATAGTCTAGTAATATACTATCATTTTTTATACTACATAAATGCATAAGAATATCATTTATATCCATTAGAGCTATCATATTTTTATTATTATAGGCAGTTGAAATCATATGTATAACATACACATATAATTTTTATATATCAGACTCATTACATTGCAGACATCAGAATTTCATTAGCATTATTATCCTTATCACTCAATTGGGTTGTTGCTAATTCTTGTTGAATTAGTTCTTTCATATCAACTACATTTTGTCCTCCCACTACCTCAATTAAAATATTAAATTCGCCCTCACTTTCAGTAGATATTTGATCAATTGGAGTGAAATTTGAGGCATTTATATTGTTATCTTGTTGGGTTGATTGTAGTTTCACTTCTTCATTAAATGCAATAGTGGCTAATTTTTTATTTGTTTCCATAGTAAACGATTGTAATTGCAACATTAAATCCTTTACTTGCCCTATTTCTGACTTAAGACCATCTATTTGTGTAGTTAGTTGGGTAAATTTGTTATCATATATAGGTGATGTTGGAAAGGTAGTTTGAACTATTGGATTTGATTTTGGTGCAGTCTCTATTTTTTCAATTCTTGAAACAATACTATTAAATACTGATTCATCAATGATGCGTGCGTTTGGGTTGGGATTGTGTTCAACGTAATTGCCTTCTTCGTCAACAGATGGCATATCTGCTTGTATATCCGCTACAGCATTTTCGACACGCCCCAATCTGATAGTAATTAATCCAATCGCATCTCCTATAGTCATTTTCGCAGGAATGTTTTGTTGCCCCACAACTATACCTGGGGGGTGTTGCTGCTGACCCTGCATTGGGTTGTTGGGTCGTTGTTGCTGCTGCTGCTGACCTTGCATTGAATTGGGTCGTTGTTGCTGCTGACCTGGAAATGAATTTGGTCGTTGTTGTTGCTGACCTGGAGTAGGGTTAGCACGTTGTTGTCCTGGTCCATTTTGAGGCTGAGCATCTGCACCTCCTGCTCGACGATTTCTAGCTGCGGCATTTGATCTAGCACTACTACTCATTAATAAAATTTATACGCACTTTGTTTTTAAACCTTTTTGCATTTCAAGTCTTATATTGTAATATTCTTTAGCAAAGTTTTATTCCATTCATTTAATTAATAGTTTTATTATTTTAATTTCTATTTATAAAACATATGGAAAGTTTGGACGAAACGGCAAAAAATATATCATCTAATATGGGTTTTTTCAAACATGTATTTAATTTTGAAGATGAATCAAAATCCGAAATGTTAAATATAATACAATATGCTGTTATTGCGCTTGCACCCATAGTCATATTAAATAAGGTCATGCAAAAATACGTTCCTGAAGCGGAAGAAGAAAAAAGTAGTATGGAACTTTTAGCAGAAGTTATCATTCAGGTTGTAGTTATGTTTATTGGAATATTGTTAATTAATCGTATAATAACGTATATTCCAACTTATAGCGGTGAAAAATACCCCGACTTTAGTGTAACTTATATCATTTTAGCAGTATTGATGATAACTTTGAGTCTACAGACAAAGTTGGGAGAGAAAGTGAGTATATTATTTGATCGAGTTGGGGAATTGTGGGAGGGAAAAAGTGATTCTAACGATAAAAAGAAAAAGGGTAAAAAGGGGTCAGGAAATGTGAAAGTATCACAACCCATATCTCAAGGACAAGATGCGCAAATGGTATCACTTTATAGCGGGGGCGGAGGAAGTGGAATGGGGCAAGGAGGAACCACCTCAATAAGTTCTTTACCTACTGAATCTGCTGGACAACAGCAGCCTGATTACAATTCCATGTACCAAAATAATAATACATCTATGCCTGGTGCTGCTGCTCCCGGAATGGATAGTATGGGGCAAGGTATGATAATGGCTGCGAATGAAGTATTGGGTGGAAGTGGATTTGGATCTGCATGGTAGTCACAGACCCAGAATCAGTAGCTCTAGCGGATGATTCTAAAAGATATAAACCTATTATTATATAAAAATAAAAATTATATAATAATAATAATAGTATTCTGATGAATATTGACAAATTATTAAAAGCATTAGATAATGAAGATAATGCTCAAATATGCAACATGACTACATCACAATTAGAAGATATTAAATTAGATGTCCTAGAAGAGTTAGAATTGCCAAAGAATGTAATAAAAGATTATATGAAAAAGTTACGTTTGTATAAATATGTGGATGAAATCAATGACATCAAACATGGAAAATTTATTCGATGGATACCATTAACTGATCCAGATAATTTAATTCTTACACCAGGAGGAGTAGTTTGTGACATATTGATCACAGATATAGGTGTGTCTGTATTATGTAAAAATTTTGCACATAAACACTTTCAAATAAAATTCGATGAATGTCAAATATTTCAAAAATTGTCAGGCGAGGAACAAGTTTTATTGAGCGCTCTTAATCATTTGTCTACATAGAAAACTTTGTCTCACATCATTATCTTCGTTTGCAACTTTGTTTTAATCCAATATTCATTTTTTTTGCGTTTTTAATAAATGCGACTTTCCTTGTTCCAATGCATTTAAATTTTCCGCGTGTTAGTTTTCTTCTATTAAAAATAGTTTTTGTACAAATGCCAATAGCTCGTGGCTCATTAGTAGGACTTACTTTTTTAATACATGAACACAATTTGTTAGCTAAAACCTTTTCAGCTGAAAGTTTCATGTCGGCATTATTTTTTGGAATATCTATGTTATAATAATTTAGTATCTTTACGTAATCCGACTTGGTTAATTTGAATGGCATACCCTATTAATCTATGTAAATATTATAATTTTTTAGAGAAAACTTTGAGGTCGCATAATACTCACCTTCGTCTGTGTCTTGTTCCTATTCGTCTCGTTTTTTTCATAGATCGTTTATGCATTCTAGTTTTGTGTCTTAACGTAGTGTGTTTTTTTCGATGACGTCTTTTACCTCTAGCAGTGGAAGCTAAGGATATCAAAGTTCGATATTTTGCTATATTGTGACATATAACTGATTTATCTATGAGGTCTGTTTTAAAGTTAAACTCTGTACGACATATAGGACATGTACATTTTGTTAATTTATTGGGAGACGCTAAACAATGTGAGTTTAGACAATCTCGATGAAATCGATGTCCGCATTCTTCTATTTCAACTGGTGGTCCATGCGGTGGTTTAAAATATAAATTATCCGCTTTAAATATGCATAATGTTTCCATACAGATGGGACAAATTCCAACATTATCATCTGATTCAATATATTCCGCATAATGACTCTTAATGTCCGCTTCTGTTTCTGGTTTATGTTTTTTTTTATATTTTGTTTCAAGATCCACATTCTCTTCTGATGTTACATTAAAATATTCATATGTATCCGAAGGATAATTGCGCCAACCACCAAATCCATCGTCAAAATACGCGGAAGTAGATGTTAATATACCATTGGTTCTCGTTTGTTGGTGTTCTACCTTTTTTCCTAAAAATAAAGATTTAATTGATTTACCTGTGGATTTGTTACGAATTAAATAAAATTTTTTAACAAATAAATGATTTAATGGAACGGCTTTTGTAGTATTCATTATATATATATTTAATGATATAAAAAATTTTGACAGGCGTCTAATACAATGAATATATTGTCATATAAAAAAATATATACATAATTTAGATGAATACACCATCTAAAATAGTGGTGTTTGATATGGATGAAACATTAGGATATTTCGCGGAACTAAGTATATTTTGGGACGCTTTAATAACGTATATAAAAGAAATAAATATATCACATACTACATCACAAAAGGATTTTAATAAAATGCTAGATTTATATCCTGAATTTATCCGTCCAAATATATTAACTATATTAAATTATTTAAAATATAAAAAAAAATCGGGTGAATGTGCTAAAATTATGATTTATACAAATAACCAAGGACCTAAACAATGGGCGTTATACATAAAAGAATATTTTGAAGATAAAATAAATTATGTATTGTTTGATCAAATTATTTGTGCTTTTAAAGTTAACGGAAAACCATTAGAATTGGGTAGAACAACGCATGATAAAACGTTTTCAGATTTTATAAAATGTAGCAAAGTTCCTACAAATACCCAAATATGTTTTTTAGATGACACATATTATCCAAATATGAATAATGATAATGTTTATTATATAAAAGTGAAACCATATATGCATGATTTATCCCATGATTTATTAATTAAACGTTTTATTTCGAGCGATTTTGGTAAAACGATTCTGAAGGATAAAAAAGACGCGGTTGCTTTCGAGACTTTTATGAAACAATTTATGATGAAATATGACTACACATATGTGGAGAAAAAAACAAAGGATTATGATATTGATAAAATTGTAACTAAAAAAACGATGATACACCTACAAGACTTTTTCAATAAACATAATAAAACGGCATATCCAACTCTAAAATTCAAAAATACTCAGCAACAACAACAACAACAAAGCCGAAAACACAAATTAGTACATAATAAAACATTAAAGAATAGGCGCTAGTTCAAGCTGTATTTCATCTAGGTAACTTTTGAGAAGTTGATTTACTGCGGATGTTGTAAATAATAATACTCCTGCACTAAATGCTATTTTTCTATCAAGCTCAGAAAATTTAATATCTCTAAATGCATTGAAGCGCCATAATAAAAATAAACTAATATAAATTTTTACATAATAATCTAGATCATCTAAATATGCTGGTGCATTTTTGAATATTCCGAATGCTAAACCGGCATACGTTAGATACGAAATAAAAACGAACACATTGAACATATTATCTTGCAAATTATGTATTATTTTATCAAACATCTATGTATATAATAAATATTTATTATATATTTTACGTTTTCTTTTTACGTTTTCTTTTTACGTTTTCTTTTTATGTTTTCCATCTTTAGAATTATTAGATTGCAATATAATAAAATAATATGTTTTATTATATTAATGGCGTCAACATATGCTTTTGGTAAAAATGAGAATACAGCCCAAATAACGGATTCAATAAATAGAAGGATATACGATAGAAATATTCCGTCCCAAATTCTGCAGCCGTATTTAAATGTTAGACCGGTCATGACAAAATATTCTATCATGCCCATAGTTGATCCACGCGCGCCTATTAAAACTCCTTTAGAACAAATGCCAGTGTATAATACAAGTAAGGTATTTAATCCAGGGAATGCTACCGCACCATGGTCTGGCTACGCATCAAAAGTAAATGTAGAGTCTGAATTAAGGAATCAAATTTATGCATTGCAAAAATGCAGTCAATCTGTATACGTGCCTAATAGCAATAGCGATTTATATAAATTTAGTTTTAAAGCAGACAAACAAGGTGGACAACAATATCAACCTTTTCCAGAGTTATTTACTGAGGAAAAATTCAATTCATTTAATCCGAATCCCGAAAATGTGGGGGATGGACTATTCAACAACTGCACACGTCAACAGATTAAGGATTTAACGGGTAAATCTGCAAATGGATGCAAGTATTAGATTATATTTGTGGCTTTAGCGAAGGAATATGCTATTTATTATCAGACATATTTATAATATGATTGATAATAAACTTTCTTATATAGATCTAGAATACTTAATAAATAAAGAACTATATGGAAAATCCATCGATAATAAAATGCAACCGCATATTAACACAAATAATAAAAAGGATAAAAGGTTTTATAAAAAGCGCATATATGATTTGACGAAACAATTATTAAGCAATGAGCAACCATCTACATTATTTCCAGATGTACGAAACACGTTTGACAATTATATAAAAACTTGTATTTCATACTTTAAGGTCATTGATACATCTGATATAATTCAAGAGGATTATGATGGTTTATTGGGTCCAATAAATAATGCTACTAGTCTTGATAATGTAGCTGGTGTTGATAATACGGACAATATAGATGAAATAAACAAATTAATGATGCGTTCTATAAAAATAATGGAGCCCAATGCGCTTGAAAAATTAGTAAAAAGAACGATTATTAAAAAGGAGATAGAACCTATAATACCACAACAAAAGGATATTAATTTAAAGGATCCCGTTTTGAAAAATAAAGGAATTCGTAAAAAGAAAAATATCACTAATAAATATGACGAAAATGTTATATTGGAAAAAAACAATCACTCGAAAAAATAAAAGTAAAAGTAAAGGAGGAAAAATTCATAAAAATAAAAATAAAAGGAGTCATAATATCAGCAGGCACAATAATACCAAACGCAATACAAAAACATTAAAGTTTAAAGAAAAGTTGCATAATTATTCAAAATTGGTAAAATTAAGATGTAGTCCAAAAGAGAAGAAAAATGGCTTTAGTTGTTTAGAAGATGATACTATATATAAATTAAAAGAATTATGGAATGCCAGACACCCTGATGCTAAAATAGTTACAAATGACTCACATGAGATATGGGAACAATTGAATCGCAATATGAGCAATGTTTGCAATACAGAATCTTGTTGGTTAAAACAAAAATTTGTCAATGGAAAATTAGACAAAGAATTAGCTAGTTCTTTTGCACCAGTATCCCCCTCTGAATGGAAAAAGAATCCCAATGAATGGCTTTCTAGTATGGATATATTAAATGTAATGAAACAATATGAAAAGGCGTATAAATGTTTCGATTTTATAGGACCATCTCCCATAGATTTCGATACACATCAATTATATGGCGAATGTGTGTGGGAGGAGTTGTGTCATTTTAATGTAGAGAATGAAATTAAAAATGGTAAATTTAAAATAGGGATTATATTTAATTTAGATCCACATAATCTTGGAGGGAGTCATTGGGTTTCCATGTTTATAAATATTAAAAAATCGATAATATTTTATTTTGATAGTGCAGGGGATGAAATACCAAAGGAGATGATGACATTTGTGGAAAGAGTGAAAAAACAAGGAAAAGCATTAAAGTCTCCTATAAATTTTAAATTTGATCAAAACTATCCGGTAGAACATCAATACGGCGATACCGAATGTGGTATATATAGCTTATATTTTATAGCACATATGTTAGAAGATAGACACACAAGTGAGTATTTTAAAAAGCATATCCTATATGATAAATATATGGAAAAATTCCGTAAAATATATTTCAACGATGCATTATAAATAATATAATTAAAAATTTTATAATAAAAACATTTTGTTGTTTTAGTAT
>Ga0194055_10001430_pt1 | contig 19487 bp, 21 predicted proteins | sample SepL449m_MetaG_FD_155482 | JGI IMG/M metagenome (GOLD analysis project Ga0194055, IMG submission 155482) | Anoxic zone freshwater microbial communities from boreal shield lake in IISD Experimental Lakes Area, Ontario, Canada - Sep2016-L442-9m | ecosystem: Environmental > Aquatic > Freshwater >...
GCGCGCTGCACCGTGGTGACCGTAAACGGTGTGATGAATGGTGCCGTTTTTGAGCGACACTTTGAGCAAGTTGCGACGTGCTTCTTCCATGGCTTTTTGAACAGCAGCTGGCACTTCTTTTGATTTGCCTTTGCCCATGCCCACTTTGCCATCGCCATCGCCCACGACTGTGAGTGCTGCGAACGCCAAAATGCGTCCACCCTTCACAACTTTGGTTACGCGGTTGACCGCGATCATTTTTTCGCGCAGACCGTCTTCTGGACCGTCACCTTGTGCTTTTGCCTGAAACTTAGCCATTTGTAATTTCCGATCCGTTTAGAACTGCAAGCCAGCTTCGCGAGCGGCTTCAGCCAAAGCTTTGACACGACCGTGGAATGCAAAACCTGCGCGGTCAAAAGCCACTTTTTCAACACCAGCAGCTTTTGCTTTTTCAGCGATTCGCTTGCCGATCAGTTTGGCTGCATTGGCATTGCCACCCTTGCCGGATGCGCCGAGTTCTTTGCGAACATCGGCTTCGGCTGTGGAAGCACTGGCCAACACTTTGCTGCCGTCGCCTGAAACGACGCTGGCATAAATGTGAAGATTGGTACGGTTCACGGTCAAACGTGCCACGCCTTGCTGTGCAATGCGAATGCGTGTTTGACGTGCACGACGGAGACGCTGCTCTTTTTTGGTCAACATGATGCAGCTCCTTATTTCTTCTTAGTCTCTTTGATCGTGATCTTCTCATCCGAATAACGGATGCCCTTGCCCTTGTAAGGCTCGGGAGGACGAACAGCACGGATCTCAGCAGCGATTTGACCAACACGTTGGCGGTCAGCGCCTTTGATGATGATTTCGGTTGGCGCAGGTGTTTCCACTTTGATGCCAGTTGGCATGTCAATGTTCACAGGATGCGAGTAACCCACAGCCAAATTCAACTTGTTGCCTTGGGCAGCAGCTTTGTAACCCACGCCCACCAACAAAAGCTTTTTCTCAAAGCCTTTGGTCACACCAGTGACCATGTTGTTCACCAGCTGACGCATGGTGCCGCTCATGGCATTGGCTTCACGGGATTCGTTGACCGGAATGAAGGTCACTTTACCGTTGTCATTGTTCACTTTGACCAACATGTTAGAAGCTGTGGCAAGTGTGCCGCCAGTTCCTTTGACACTGATTTGGTCTTCTTTGATGGACACATCCACACCAGCGGGGATGGTCACAGGCATTTTTCCGACTCGGGACATTTTCTAGTCTCCTGCGCTTAAGCGACGTAGCAAAGAACTTCGCCGCCGACACCGGCTGCGCGCGCTTTGCGGTCGGTCATCACGCCCTGGGGTGTGGTGACAATGGCCACGCCCAAACCGTTGAGGACTTGTGGAATGGCATCGCGGCCTTTGTAAACGCGAAGGCCAGGGCGACTGACGCGCTCAATGCGCTCAATCACAGGGCGGCCTGCGTAGTACTTCAGGGCAATGGAGAGTTCGGACTTGCCGCCCTCTGTTTTGACTTGGAAGCCGTCAATGTAACCTTCATCTTTCAACACCTGGGCAATGGCCACCTTCACTTTGGAAGAGGGAATTGAAACAGTGGCTTTGGCCACCATTTGGGCGTTGCGGATGCGAGTCAGCAAGTCGGCAATGGGATCACTCATGCTCATGTTGTATCTCCTCTGCCGATTACCAGCTGGCTTTGGTCACGCCAGGAATGTTGCCTTGGAAGGCTAATTCGCGAATTTTGGCGCGGCCGAGGCCGAATTGACGGAACGTACCACGTGGGCGACCAGTGATGGCGCAGCGATTACGTTGACGTGTTGGGTTTGCATTGCGTGGAAGCTTTTGCAGGCCCAAACGGGCTGCTGCGCGCTCTTCATCGCTGCGTTTTAAGTCTTGTGAGATGGCTTTCAATTCCGCGTGTTTAGCCGCGTACTTGGCTACCAATCTGTCTCTTTTGAGCTCGCGCTCGATCAATGCTACTTTAGCCACGTGCCACCTCAGTTCTTGAACGGGAAACGGAAGCCGGCGAGCAATGCTTTGCATTCGTCATCGGTCTTGGCCGTCGTGGTGATGCTGATATTGAGACCGCGCAAAGCGTCAACCTTGTCGTACTCAATTTCAGGGAAAATGATTTGCTCTTTCACGCCAACGTTGTAGTTGCCACGACCGTCAAAAGCACGGCCAGAGATACCACGGAAGTCACGCACACGGGGCAAAGCCACAGTGACGAAGCGATCGAGAAATTCATACATTTGCACGCCACGCAATGTGACCATGCAACCAATGGCTTGGCCTTCGCGGATTTTGAAACCAGCGATTGGCTTTTTGGCCTTGGTAACCACTGGCTTTTGGCCAGCGATTTTTGTGAGGTCACTGACTGCGTTGTCCATGACCTTTTTATCGGCAACGGCTTCGCTCACACCCATGTTGAGTGTGATTTTGGTGATGCGCGGAACTTGCATGACCGACTTGTAACCAAACTTGGTCATGAGTTCGGGGGCAATTTTTTCGCGGAATTGTTGTTGTAGACGTGCCATGTTTATGCCACCTTGATTTCTTCGCCGCTGGACTTGTAAACGCGAACGCGTTTGCCATCGGCTGACAACTTCACGCCTACACGATCAGCCTTACCTGTAGCGCTGTTGAAAACAGCGATATTGGACTGATGAATAGGCATGGTCTTTTCGATAATGCCGCCATTGGTGCCCTTCATGGGGTTTGGCTTGGCATGCTTTTTAACCATGTTGATGCCTTCAACCACCAGGTGTGAATCATCGGCACGGAGCGACACGGTGCCGCGCTTGCCTTTGTCACGACCGGCGATGACGATCACTTGATCACCTTTGCGAATCTTGTTCATGGCTTGTCCTTAAAGAACTTCAGGTGCCAAGGACACGATCTTCATGAACTTCTCAGTACGCAATTCACGCGTGACTGGGCCGAAGATGCGGGTGCCGATAGGCTCCAACTTGGCATTCAGCAAAACTGCTGCATTGCCATCAAATTTAACGAGAGAGCCATCGCCACGGCGAATGCCCTTGGCTGTACGAACGACCACAGCACTGTAAACCTCGCCTTTTTTGACGCGGCCACGGGGCGCAGCTTCTTTGATGCTCACTTTGATAATGTCGCCAACACTGGCGTAGCGACGCTTTGAACCGCCAAGCACCTTGATGCAAAGGACGGACTTAGCGCCGGTGTTGTCGGCAACATCCAACCGAGTTTCTGTCTGAATCATTTCAATATTTCCCAACTTGCACCTTGTGCACCCCCTGCATTCAGCGCTTTTCAGCTTGATTGCTTGAAGTACCAAGATCAGTCTTGGACCCGTCATCCACACCGCGAACCACTCGCAGTGCTTTTGTTTGGGTAGATAACTCCGCTTTTTTACAAGCGAAGCCCGCGATATTACAACATTTTTGGGCCGTGTCAACACTCTGAGTGTTAAAAATCCAAAGAAATCTGGATTTAAGGCATCTGATAAGACTTGGCCAAGGCCTCGAAAGCCTCCAATTGCGGCGGGACACCCGTTTCGGTACTCAGAATGGCTGCCACTTGGGGGGCCGCCGCCAGTGCGGCCTTGGCATCCAAAAACAGCAATCGGTTTCGACGGGCTAGAACATCTTCCACGGTGCGCGCATATTCATAGCGCGCCGCAAAGCGAACCATGGCCTCGCTCAACTGGGAACTGGGCAGCGACGCCAAGCCTTGCTCAGCACCTGGCAAACTTGCCAGCAGTTCAGCGTCTGTGCCATAGGGGTTGACTGCGCTTAAGGCACCCACGCCATCCTTTTGCAGGCTTTGGCTTTGCCCTTGCCCTAGATCTGGGACTAAAGCCGGGGCGCCCCACAGCTTGGTCTCCAGCGTCAAATCTTCAGTGGTCAATGAAATCAGTTGTGCCTTGCGAATAGATTGCATCACATCGGCGGCCATGGCGCGGTACGTGGTCCACTTCCCACCCGTCACGCTGACCAGGCCATTGGATGCCACCTTGACGGTGTGCTCTCGACTCACATTGTGTGTGGCGCCCTTTTCTTTTGATTTGTCTTCGGAGCGCGCCAAGGGCCGCAGCCCCGCCCAAACACTGACGACATCCGAGCGCAAAGGCACTTTGACCAAGTATTTGGCGGCTTCTTGCAAGATTTGGTCAATTTCAGATTCAAGCGCCAGCGGCTCCCAATCGACTTGGGCTTTGGGCGTGTCGGTGGTGCCCAACAAAACTTTGCCCTGCCATGGCACAGCAAATAAAACTCGACCGTCTTGGGTGTGCGGCACCAACAAGGCCGATGAACCCGGCCAGAAAGAGGCATCCACCACCAAGTGAACACCTTGGCTGGGCCTGACCGCATGCGGCACTTTGGCATCGCTGGCATTGCCAGGCTGGGAGTGCAACATGGCCTCAATTTGGTCGACCCAGACACCCGTGGCATTGACCACACAACGGGCTTTCAATGTGCGCTCTTGACCCGTCTCTGTGTCTTGGCAGGTCAGGCCTTTGATGCGGCCCGCAGGATACTCTGTCTGCAGTCCCGTAACTGGCATGTGGTTGAGCAAGAGCGCGCCATGTGAGGCTGCGGTGCGCGCCAAGGCCAAGGCCAAGCGGGCATCGTCAAATTGAGCATCCCAATATTCAACGCCTCCCACCAAGTTCGTGATCCTGACGCCAGGCAGCGCCAGCAAAGTTTCTGCATGACTTAATAAGCGGGTGGGCCCGAGCCTTGCCGGGCCTGCTAACAAGTCATAAAGCTTTAAGCCTAAGCCATAGAACCATTGGTCCGTTCGCCGGTATGCAGGCATGACAAAGGGCATGGGATGGACCAAGTGGGGCGCATTCGAAAGCAAGTGTTGGCGTTCCCGCAAGGCTTCCCAGACCAAGGGTAAATGGCCCTGCGCCAAATAACGAACACCGCCATGTACCAATTTGGTGGAACGTGACGAGGTGCCTTTGGCAAAGTCATGGGCCTCTAAAAGCACCACTTTCAATCCGCGAACAGCCGCATCAACGGCTACACCCAGACCCGTTGCACCGCCACCAATGATGGCGATGTCAAACTCTTGCACGGCGTCTAATTGCGCAAGCAACTGCGCCCTGTCTGTCAACAAAGGGGTCATACCATCTTCAATCTTGGGCCCAAGAACGCGAACGGCTAACCGCCTCTCGCCAACGAGCATGGCCTGATAGTCTGGCTTGAATGGCACGCGCAGTGGCTTGTGGCACAAACTTTCGATCGATCGACCATTGGGCTGTGATTTCATCGGCGCCCGACCAAAACCCAGTGGCCAGCCCCGCCAAATAGGCTGCGCCCAAAGCGGTGGTCTCTGTCACGCTGGCGCGCACCACCGGCACGCCCAAAGCATCGGCCTGCATTTGCATGAGCAAATTATTTTGGCTGGCACCCCCATCGACTCTCAGTTCGGTCAATGGCAAGCCGCTGTCTTTGGACATGGCCAAAAACACATCGGCCACTTGCCAAGCAATAGCCTCTAAGGCCGCACGCGCGATGTGGGCTTTTGTGGTGCCCCGCGTCATGCCCACCAAAGCGCCGCGCGCTTGACCGTCCCAATCGGGTGCGCCCAAACCTGCAAAGGCGGGTACCAAATAAACATCGCCGGTGTTGGTCACGCTGGCCGCCAGCGCTTCGACCTCATTGGCTTTTTGAATGATTTGCAAACCATCGCGAAGCCATTGCACCGTGGCGCCGGCCATGAACACAGAGCCTTCCAGCGCATAGGCGGTTGAGTGCCATGACTTGGCAACCGATTGGGGGCCTTGCCACGCCACTGTGGTGAGCAATTGGTTGCGGCTTTGGACCGGCACATGGCCGGTGTTCATGAGCATGAAGCAGCCTGTGCCGTAGGTGTTCTTGGCCATGCCTGGCGTAAAACAAGCCTGCCCAAAAGTAGCCGCTTGTTGATCGCCCGCCAAACCTGCAATGGGCACCGACACACCCAACAGATGCGCATCTGTTTCAGCCAGCACACCGCTGCTAGGCACCACCTGCGGCAGCATTGAAAAGGGAATGTTGAATTGCTTGAGCAAACTTGCATCCCACGCTTGGGTATGCAAGTTGAACAACAATGTTCGCGACGCGTTACTTGGGTCAGTGACGTGAACTCGGCCCCCCGTGAGTTGCCAAATGAGCCACGAATCGATGGTGCCAAATGCCAAATGCCCCTGCTCTGCAAGACGACGAGCGCCTTTGACATGATCGAGCAACCAGGCAATTTTGGTGGCCGAAAAATAGGCGTCTAAAACCAAGCCTGTTTTCTTTTGAATGCCCGCGCCCGCGCCCTGGCGTTTGAGGCTGTCACACACCCCCGCGGTTCGGCGATCTTGCCAAACAATGGCCGGCGCAATGGGCTGGCCTGTTCTTCGGTCCCAAACCACGCTTGTTTCGCGTTGGTTGGTGATGCCAATGCTCTGTAATTGAGAGGCAGAAACGCCCGCCTTTTGCAGAACCTGTTGCATGACATTTTTTTGCGATTGCCAAATTTCAAGCGCGTCATGCTCGACCCAGCCTGGCTTGGGAAAGTATTGTGTGAACTCTTGTACAGCAGTGGCAACGGGCTGGGCATCGCGGTTGAACAACACCGCCCTAGAACTGGTGGTGCCTTGGTCAAGTGCAAGGATGTACTTCATGGCAGGAAGATTAACCGAAAGCTGAGCTCCGAAAAAGAGACAATAAGACTTATTGGCCAGATCAGACAAAATAACTCAAACTTTGGCCTGCCTTGTTCAGTGGCCCCTTATTCATCGAGAATGGTTCATGACTGCATCGACTCACATTGATTTTCAAAAAGTGCGATTGGCCTTCATTGGCGGCGGCAACATGGCCAGCGCCATTTTAGGAGGCCTCATTCAGCAAGGCCTTGCGCAAAGCCAAGTGGTGGTGATTGAGCCCTTTGCAGAAACTGCTGCCAAACTTCAAACGGAATTTGGTGTTGAGGTTCATGCCGCTGCTTCTGCCGTTTTAAACAATGCAGATCTGGTGGTTTGGGCTGTCAAACCGCAAGTGTTCAAAGAGGCCGCATTGCCTGTCGCCGCTTTCACACCAAAGGCACTTCACTTGTCGGTGGCTGCAGGCATTAGAAGCGACAGCATTGGGCGCTGGCTTCACACAGATCGCGTTGTGCGCAGCATGCCCAATACCCCCGCGTTGGTGGGTCAGGGCATTACAGGTTTATTTTCCCGTGCAGGTGTGTCGGCACAAGACAAGCAATTGGTTGAACAAGTTCTACAGAGCACCGGTGAGTGGCTGTGGGTCAAGCAAGAATCTGATTTGGATGTGGTCACAGCTCTTTCAGGTTCTGGCCCTGCTTATGTATTTTATTTTTTAGAGGCCATGACCGAAGCAGGCGTTCAAATGGGCTTAAGCCAAGAACAGGCTTACCACTTGGCCAAGGCAACTTTCGGCGGCGCTACGCATCTGGCAAGTCAATCAACAGACTCGCCGGAAGTGCTGCGCCAACGCGTCACTTCAAAGGGCGGCACCACCTATGCGGCACTCACCTCCATGGCCGATGACCATGTGAAAGAAGCCTTTGTGAAAGCCATGCTGGCAGCGCAAAAGCGTGCGGGTGAATTGGGTGATGAATTCGGCAAAGACTGATCAGTGGTAGATCAGATTCAGGTCAGATATAGCTGAGTACCACGCCCACAAAAGCGGCAAAACCCACCCAGTGGTTCAAGCGAAAAGCTTTGAAGCAACCGTCTCGTGTTCGGTCTTTGATGAGCCAAAAATGCCAAGCAGCCTGAAGTGCAGCAGCAGCCAAGCCTGCCAACAAAAGAGGCTTGTCGGATGCATCTAACACCACGCCCCAAACAACTAAAAATGCGACATAGGAAAACATCACAGCCGCCACATCCCATTGACCCAATGTGATGGCAGAAGTTTTCATGCCAATTTTCAAATCGTCATCGCGGTCCACCATGGCGTACTCGGTGTCGTAGGCCAAGACCCAAAACAAATTGCCAAGTAGCAGCATCCAAGCCATGCTTGGCACTTCCCCAGTAACGGCCGCAAACGCCATGGGAATACCAAAGCTAAAAGCAAGACCCAGTACGGCTTGCGGCATGGCCACAAAGCGTTTGGCAAAGGGGTACGCAACTGCCACCGCCATAGCGGCAAATGACCAAGCAATCGTTTCTGTGCGCAAAGTGAGGACCAGGCCAAACGCGATCAATGCCAGCACGGCACCCAGCAGCAAAGCTTCTTTCACACCGATGCGCCCGCTTGTGACGGGCCGTTCGGCCGTGCGTTTGACATGCTTGTCGAAATCGCGATCGGCCACATCGTTCAAACAACACCCCGCACTGCGCATGAGGATGGTGCCCAGTGTGAACGCAATCAACAAATGCCAGCCTGGAAAACCACCCGATGCCACCCACAAAGCTGACAGCGTGGGCCACAACAACAAGAGCCAACCGGCAGGTCGATTCCAGCGAATGAGGTCTAAATACAGGCTGATTTTTTCACGCATGGATGGACAGAATTTTCAAGCCAAACAACCCGAACTGGCATCATGACAAACGCGTCACACCAGGCAGTTCACACGCATAAATGGCGTTGCGAAGTGCGGCAATGGCCTCATAGCGTGTGAAGCTTTTGCGCCAAACCATGACCACCCGGCGCGTCGGTGGTAAACCGCCTGCTTCGTCCACAATGGGCAAGTAAGCGATGTCGGGGTCTTCGTGTTTTTTTCGTTTGGGTTCTTTGGCAAGTGCTTCAGCAGGCACCGACAAACGCGGCACCAAGGTGACGCCCATCCCTGCAGCCACCATGTGCTTGATGGTTTCCAAAGATGAGCCTTCAAAGCTTTTGCGAATGCCTTCTGCGTTGCTAGAAAACCTTGCAAACTCGGGACACACTTCGAGCACATGGTCTCTAAAGCAATGGCCATTGCCAAGCAGCAACATGGTTTCATTTTTAAGTTGCTCAGCCGTGATTGATTTTTTCTGGGCCAGCAAATGCTTCACGGGCAACGCGGCCATGAAGGGCTCATCGTACAAAGCGGCGGCGGCCAATCCGACATCGGGAAAAGGCTCGGCCAAAATGGCGCAATCAATTTCACCCGCGCGCAGCATCTCCATCAATTTGACAGTGAAGTTCTCTTGCAACATCAAAGGCATTTGGGGTGCCTTCTTCATGATCTGACGCATCAAATCAGGCAACAAGTAAGGGCCGATGGTGTAGATCACACCCAAACGCAAGACACCCGCCAAGGGGTCTTTACCGCGCTTGGCAATTTCTTTGATTTCTGCCGCTTGTTCTAAAACGAGCTGCGCATGGCGAATGATTTCTTCACCCAATGGCGTGGCGCTCACCTCATTGGCGCTGCGCTCAAACAATTTCACATCGAGTTCTTCCTCGAGTTTTTTGATGGCCACCGACAAAGTAGGCTGCGACACGTGACACGCGTCGGCCGCCTTGCCAAAGTGCCGCTCGCGGGCCACGGCCACAATGTATTTCAGCTCAGTCAGGGTCATGCCAATTTCTCAAGCTTTCAAAAACTCAGATTTTCCACCCAACCAGCGAGCGATGTGTAGCTCGGCCATGTCGGGATATTTTTCAAGCAGCAGTGGCGCCATTTGACGAGCCCATTCGAGCAGATGCTCATCAGTGGCCAGGTCGGCAAATCGCAACAAAGCTGCACCCGATTGTCGCGCACCTAGAAACTCGCCTGGCCCTCTGATTTCTAAATCGCGTCTGGCAATTTCAAAGCCGTCGTTGGTGTCGACCATGGCACGCAAACGCTCGCGCGCTGTTTCACTTAAACGTCCGCCTTCGGGTGTGCCATAGAGCAAGACACAAGCAGAGGCTGCTGCACCCCGGCCCACGCGCCCTCGCAATTGGTGCAACTGACTCAGACCAAATCGCTCCGCATGTTCAATCACCATCAAGGAGGCATTGGGCACATCGACGCCCACCTCAATGACGGTGGTGCTGACCAACACACCCATGCTGCCTTGTGTGAATTGCGCCATGACCTCGCGCTTTTCATTCACCGACATGCGGGAATGCAGCAAGCCTACGGTCACATCCGGCAACACCGCGGACAATTCTTCGTGCGTGGCCGTGGCGTTGGTCAAATCCAAAGCTTCACTTTCTTCAATGAGCGGGCAGACCCAATACACCTGCCGACCTTCGGCCAATTGCGCGCCGATGCGGCCAATCACTTGATCACGTCGGCTGTCTGAAATAACTTTGGTGACCACGGGCGTGCGGCCTGGTGGCAACTCGTCAATGACCGACACTTCTAAATCGGCGTAATAACTCATGGCCAACGTGCGCGGGATGGGTGTGGCCGTCATCATGAGCAAATGCGGCTCCATGCCGACATCTTGCATTTTGTCTCTGAGAGCCAAACGCTGAGCCACACCAAAGCGATGCTGCTCATCGATGATGGCCAAGGCCAAGTTTTTGAACTTCACCAGTTCTTGAATGACGGCATGCGTGCCCACCACCAACGCGGCTTCGCCCGATTCAATCAAGGCCAGCATTTCGGTGCGTTCTTTTTTCTTTTGACTGCCCGTGAGCCAAGCCACGCGAACGCCCAAAGGGGCCAACCATCCCACCAATTTGGCAAAGTGTTGTTGCGCCAAAATTTCGGTGGGGGCCATGAGGGCGCACTGCCAACCCTCATCAATGGCCAACATGGCGGCCAAAGCTGCCACCACGGTTTTGCCAGCGCCCACGTCGCCTTGAAGCAGGCGGTGCATGGGCACAGGACGCGCCAAGTCTTGCGCAATTTCAAGGCCCACCCTTTGTTGTGCGGCCGTGAGCTGGAAGGGCAATATCTCTTTCAATTTGTCATGCCAGCCGCCCGCCTTTGACTTGAGGGCGGGTGCTTTCAAAGTGTCGCGCTCTAGCTTGGCCATGCGCTGCGAAAGTTGCTGCGCCAGCAACTCCTCGGCTTTGAGCCTTTGCCAAGCGGGGTGCGAGCGGTCTTCAAGTGCGGCAATGGACATATCTGGGGTGGGATGGTGCAAATAGGTCAAGGCTTGGCGAAAACTGGGCGCCGATTTGCCCAGAGGTGCTGCAGGCCAGGCCATGTTAGCTGGCAATGATTCGCTCAAATCGGCCCGCGACAGGGCGCTGGCAATGGCACGGCGCAAATAGGTTTGCGGCAAACCTGCTGAAGTGGGATAGACCGGTGTGAGCACCGACGGCAGATCGCCAGAAGCTGCCCTGAAGGCGGGGTGCATCATGGTGAAACCCATAAACCCCCCTTTGACTTCGCCCCGGGCGCGAATCACTTGGCCCACGGCCAAGGCCTTTTGCTGAGCAGGGTAGAAGCTGAAGAATCGCAAGACGCAGGTGTCAGTCCCGTCATCGACCGTCACCAGCAACTGGCGCCGCGGCCGCAATTGGACTTCCGAGGAGACCACCGTGGCTTCAATTTGAATGGCATCGCCTTCACGGGCATCGCCCAGCTTGACGATGCGGGTTTCGTCCTCGTAGCGCAAGGGAATGTGCAAGGCCAAATCAATGTCGCGCGCCAAGCCCATCTTGCGCATGGCTTTTTGCGGCGCTGAAAGCGGTTTGGTCAGCGAAGGTGACGGGGGTGATGCAGGGGCAACCATACCGCCATTGTGCCGTGCTTGCCCAATGACTTTGACCGATCAGGCTTAAAACTGCTGAAGGATCAGGCCCTGAGGATCAAAGCAATTTTTCGGCTGATTTGGCCATGACAAAGGCCGATATAACATTTCGAATGGTCTTTCGCTCTTCCAGGGGGAGCGACAAATAACGATCGACCATCTCACGGTCGGCCAAGCCCATTTCGATGGGGCCATCGTTCATTTCAAAGACGTATGTCTTGCCAGGCGAGCGGCCAAAACGAAGCTCGTCTGGGCTGACTTGTAACCAGTCGGAGAGGACCCGCAGTTTGTCTTGGGTTGGCATGACTTTGCCCAACAACCAGTTGCGTGCCGTGTGCGGGGTGATGCTGCGACCGCGGTATCGCAGGTTGAAGGCATTGGCAACCAAGGTAGGTGAAGCACGCACACCTGCACTTTCCAACGCGCTGCGCAAACGATCAGCGAATTGTTGGGATTCAGATACTTTTAGCATGTCCATACATTAATGTCTGGGTAGTGCATGAAAGTGAATGGTGATAATTACTTTCTTAAATACTGCTTACATCTTGCGCTCAATTACAAATATTAGATAGTTCTAATTTTGGAGGGCTTGCGCTGGGTCATGGGACAATCTCATTTTTCAACTTGGAACGGGTCTTGTTCGGCCCTCAAGCACATGACCGCTTTTAGCCCCCCTCTTGACGCCATCAAAGTCAAACGAAGCTTCAGTTTGACTGACTTTGACTTTCACCTTCCCCCAGAACTCATTGCACAGCACCCAGCGCCTGAACGCAGCAGCTCTCAGTTGCTGGATGGCAGCAGGCCCCTGCCCGTCGATCGGGTGTTTAAAGATTTGCCTCAACAGATGCAAGCGGGCGACCTCTTGGTTTTCAACGACACCCAAGTCATCAAGGCGAGAATCTTTGGCAAAAAATCAAGCGGCGGCAAAGTGGAGCTCTTGATCGAGCGGGTTTTGCCTGGGCATCGCGTGGTGGCGCACATGAAAGTGAGCAAAAAACCACCGATTGGCGCAAAGCTTTACATGAGCAGTGAAGCCAACGGACTCTCAAAACAAAACAAAACGGGGTTTGAAGCCACCCTGATCGGCCGATGGCCTGATGAACACGGCGCTTTGTTTTGTTTTGAATTCAGCGCAGAGCCGCATGCCCTCATGGCGCAGCATGGCCACATGCCATTGCCCCCCTATATTGAACGGCAATACGATGGCAGCGCTACGCAGGCTGAAATTGCTGAAGACGAAGCGCGGTACCAAACAGTCTTTGCACGCCATCCCGGAGCTGTAGCCGCACCGACTGCAGCGCTGCATTTTGACGATGCCTTGTTAGGCCAGTTAAAAGACAAGGGCGTCGCCACCGCGAGTGTCACCTTGCATGTGGGGGCAGGCACCTTTCAGCCAGTGAAAACTGAGAACATTGCCGAACACACCATGCATGCCGAGTGGTATGACATTCCTGAATCTACGCAACTTGCTTTGCACGCATGCAAAGCGCGTGGCGGCAAAGTTTGGGCGGTGGGAACCACTTCGGTCAGAACTTTGGAATCTTGGGGCCAATCTGGTCAAGCGCAAGGCGACACTCAAATATTCATCACACCAGGTTTTGAGTTTCAGTGGGTAGACTGTTTGATCACCAATTTTCATTTGCCCAAAAGCACATTGATGATGCTGGTGAGTGCCTTTGCAGGCTATGAGCATGTGATGGCTTTGTACGCCCACGCCATTGCACACAAGTATCGATTCTTCAGCTATGGCGATGCCATGCTTTTAAGACGGTCTGGCGCTTTCTAGCCATGCTTATTGAATCCTCCTTGTTTAACCCTCCTTGCATAGAATGAAGCATGCTTCAATTTGAACTCCTTAAAACAGACCCTCACAGCCATGCGCGCAGAGGTCAGTTGACCCTGAACCACGGCGTGATTCAAACGCCCATCTTCATGCCTGTGGGTACCTACGGCACAGTAAAAGGTGTGATGCCGCGCAGCCTCGAAGAAATGGGCGCGCAAATTATTTTGGGTAACACCTTTCATTTGTGGATGCGACCTGGGCTTGACATCATGAAAAGTTTTGGCGGCTTGCATGGCTTTGAAAAATGGAAGAAGCCCATCCTCACAGACTCGGGTGGTTTTCAAGTTTGGTCTTTGGGCGCGATGCGCAAAATTACCGAAGAAGGCGTTCATTTTTCTTCGCCAGTGAACGGCGACAAACTTTTCATGTCGCCTGAAGTGAGCATGCAAATTCAAACCATTTTGAACTCAGACATTGTGATGCAGCTCGATGAATGCACGCCTTATGAAACCAAAGGCCACCTCACCACTGAAGCAGAAGCCCGCAAGTCGATGGAGATGAGTTTGCGCTGGGCCACGCGCAGTCACAATGAATTTGCACGACTTGAAAACCCCAATGCTCTGTTTGGCATTGTGCAAGGCGGCATGTTTGAAAACTTGCGTCAAGAATCTCTTGACCAATTGGTGGGTATGAATTTTCCAGGTTATGCCATTGGCGGTGTGAGCGTGGGCGAGCCCAAAGAACAAATGCTGCAGATCATGGCGCACACACCGCACCGTCTGCCAGCGCACAAGCCGCGCTACCTGATGGGTGTAGGCACCCCCGAAGATTTGGTCGAAGGCGTGGCGCAAGGTGTTGACATGTTTGACTGCGTCATGCCCACGCGGAACGCACGTAATGGCACCGTGTTCACACGCTTTGGCGATTTGAAGCTGCGCAATGCTCGTCACAAGACTGACCATCAGCCTTTGGATGCCTCGTGCACATGCCATGCGTGTGCAGGCACTTCTGGTGTGTCTTGGGACGATGGCGGCAGAGAAGGTTTTAGCCGCGCGTATTTACATCACCTAGATCGCTGCGGCGAAATGTTGGGCCCTATGCTGACCACTATTCACAACTTGCACTATTACTTGAACCTCATGCAAGAAGTGCGCGCTGCGTTGGAAGCCGAAAACTTTGTCAGCTTTCAAACCCAGTTCAAACAGGCGCGTGCTCGCGGCGTTTGAAAACTGTTGCTGTTTAAGTGGCTTCTGCAGGGGTGGTGAACACCGTCAACACACCGGTGTAACCATACAAGTGGTGATGCGCAATTTCGCCGCTGGCAAAAAACCCCACCAAAGGCACATCGCCTAAAGCGTGGCGAATCCATTGAAGCTCGGCACTGGGTCCACCAAAGTGCGGGCCGCCGCGACCCGAGCAACTGACATACACCGCGCCGGCAATGCGCCTGGCTGGGTGAGGAGCCGCTTCAGCTTCACTGGCAGCCAACGCGTTGGCCATCTCCAAACTCAATGTTTCGGGCTCTAGCTCTTCTCGAATTTCGGAGCATATGCGCCGAAGATCTGACTTTGCAGCTTGCAAATTCATCTGACAAAAAGCCAATTTCTGCCCCACCTCTAAACGGTCAGCAATGGCCACGCCTTGGCGTGCAGGGTCAAGTCCAACGATGTGGCGCACCCTCACATCGGCGCCCAAACTTCCGGTTCTGCCAACCCCTTGTTGACCCGCAGACGTGAGCCCCACCAAAGTTGAACGCACTGCTTTCAATGCGATTTGTGGTTCTGACAAAGACACCTTCAAATCGGCCATGAGCACATCCAATGCGGGCATTCCATCGAGTTTGTAAACCACATGCCCTTCGGCTTCTGTGATCTCGCGCTCTTTGCTGATGGGTGCGCAGCCTTGCGTGACACGCGACAAAATTTGCACCTCGGGAGACCAAGCGACGCCGCTTAAACCACCCGTCAAAACACCCTGCTTGGGATCGGCTGAATTCTGCCAAGCAAACTGCACGGCTTGGTTTCGACTGGCCGTTAAGCCTCCAAACAAATAACCCGACTGTGTGCGGCCCGACATTTCAGCAATCAGTTCGGCCAAGTCAGGCGTTTGCGGATCGGCATGCACCAAGGCGCTGTTGGCTTTGAAGTGCGGCGGCAAGGGTTGTGCACCCGAAAAAACGCGATACTGATCAGCAAGCAAATCGCACAACATCAAAGCCATGCCCGGTTCGTCAAAATATTCTGCGTTGTTGGCCGCGACCCCCACACCCACCGTGCCCGCCCAATCTTGAACCATGGGCAACTCTTCTCTGAAATGCGCCAAGATGGGTTCGGCTTCGTTGGCGTAATGGTCGGTGATGTACAACAAGCCTAAACGCGGATGGGGAGCATGACCGGGCAAAGTCATTTGTGCGCGCAATTGCGCAATGACCAAACCGGCGGCCATTTGCCACTGCGGGTGCGTGGCGTGTCCAAAGGGAAATAAATTCATGGGGCGGGTTTTTTGGCACGCGATGGTCGCGCTGAACTTGAACGAGTTGTGCTGTATCGCGTTGTGCTGGAACTTGACTTTCGAGCTTTGCCCGTTGCAGCCCTTTTCTTGTTGGACTTGGGGCCGTCATTCATGGCTTTGGCGGCCACATCCTTCACAGCAGCAGCCGCTATGTTTTGAAATTGTTGTGTGAGTGAGCCCCACCACTGCATGGGGTCAACTGCGGGACCTTGTGCAGGTCCTTGTGCGGAACCTTGCGTGGCGCCTTCAGCGCTTGTTTTGGCATGATCGCTGCTTGAGCCAGCGGCGCTGTGGGTTTCCGCAGGCTTGGCCGTGTCCTTTGCATGGAGGTCTGGCATTTTGGCGGTGAAGGCCTTGGCCAACTCGGACATGTTCACATTCATGCCTTGCAAAGTCGACAAGGTCATTTTTTGCACCTCTAAAGCCTGAATGGTGGCCTTGAGTGCATTGGTGTTTTGCTCCAACCAAAACTGTACCGTTTTGAGTTCTTGAATGCGCTTGTCGAGCTCTTCCACGCTCAAGGTAGGCGCCACCCAACTGGCCATGTTGGGCATGCCTTGGGGTGAGCCTTTGGCGCCTGGGTTAGCGGCTTGCCCTAAGTTTTGCAAGAAATCAAAGCCAGGTACGAATTTTTCAAATCCGAAAGCTGAGGTATCGCTCATGAAGGCTCCTTGAGGTGTGCGTTAACCACAAGCTTAACGCATACAGCCCCGCGTCAACTGCGCGACGTGGGCCGCTTGTCTCAAAGGCTATGCTCATGGCTTTTCTAAATTGGGAGACACAACATGCTGACACTCTGCGGCTTTGGCGCCAGCAACTATCACAACAAAGTTAAATTGGTGCTGCTGGAAAAAGGCGTTGCCTTTGAAGAGGAATTGGCATGGGTGGGTGAAACCGATCCTGCGGCCAGCCCATTGGGCAAAGTGCCCTATTTAAAAACAGACAAGGGCTCGGTCTGCGAGTCAACGGTCATGGTGGAGTACATCGAACAACAGCACACCCAACTCCCGCTCATTCCCAAGGACGCGTTCGAAGCCGCCAAGGTGCGAGAGTTGATGATCTTTTTGGATTTGCATTTGGAATTGGTTGCGCGCAATTTGTATGCAGAGGCTTTCTTTGGTGGCAAGGTCAGCGATGCTGTGAAAGAAAAAATCGGCGCTCAACTTGAAAAAAATGTGGCCGCGTTTGCCAAACTTGTTCAGTTCAGACCCTTCATTGCCGGTACCGAGATGAGCATTGCCGATTGCACCGCTGCCGTTCATTTGCCTGTGATCACTGCAGTGACCAAAACAATTTATGGCAAAGATTTTTTAGCCGACTTGCCCGTTAAAGATTACATGAAGATGTGGTCTGAGCGTCCCAGCATGCAACGCGTGCATGCTGATCGCAAAGCCAACAACGAACTCTTCATGGCGCGCATGAAAAGCAAGGCTTAAAAGTGAGGGGGTCGACGCTCTCTTAAGCTGGCCAATCCCTCTTGCACATCGGGCCCTGAAAAGCCCATGAACTCGAGCGCCAAGGAAGCATCAAAACTGGGGCCAGCTTGGCGCAGCCAATTGTTCAAAGCGTATTTGGTCCAACGGATGGCGCTTTGGCTGCCATTGGCCAAACGATCTGCCACCTCATAAGCTTTGTTGAGCAACTGGTCTTCTTCAACCGCCAAAGAAACCAAGCCAATTCGCTCGGCTTCTTCGCCGCTCACTGGCTCGCACAGCAGCAAGTAGTACTTGGCTTTGGCCATGCCACACAGCAATGGCCAAATGATGGCGGCATGATCACCTGCCGCAACGCCTAAGCGTGTGTGGCCATCTACAATTTTGGCGGTCTTGCTGGCAATGGAAATGTCGGCCAACAAACCGGCCACCAAGCCGGCACCGACTGCGGGACCGTGCATGGCACTCACTATGGGCTTGTCGCAGTTGATGACGTTGTAGACCAAGTCGCGGGCTTCTTTCCACACACGGCTTCGGATATCGAAATCTCGCGCCATGTCTTCCACCAACGCCAAATCGCCGCCACCAGAAAATCCCAAACCTTCGCCTCGCAACACAGCCGCACGCACGCTTTCATCGCGCGAAACATCGCGCCAAATTTCAGCCAACTCCCAATGGCCCTCATGGCCTGCAGTTGGCAGTTTGCCATTGCCACCAGGCCCGCCTGATTTCATTTGAATATCCAGCACCGTTTGATTGGCGCCACGGCGCGTGATTCGAAGTGTTTGATAGCGACTGTAGTCAATGACAAGGCTCATGAAGGTCTCCTGAAAAAGCAATCGGCCCTCATGCCGGATTGCATTGAACATCCAAATTAAACTTCAAGCGGCATAATTTTCTGATCAATGGCGCCAAACACGCTTTGGCCGTCTTTGCCCTTCATTTCAATGCGAATGGTGTCACCGAACTTCATGAACTCGGTGCTGGGCTTGCCATCCAAAATGGTTTCAATGGCGCGTTTTTCTGCAATGCAGCTGTAGCCTTTGGGCCACTCGGGCTTGCCGTTGACATCGACGCTTTTGTTGCTGACCGTGCCGCTGCCCACAACAGAGCCTGCGCGCACGTTGCGTGTTTTACCCATGTGAGCAATCAGTTGGCCAAAGTGAAAAGTCATTTCAGGGCCGGCTTCGCACATGCCGACTTTGCGGCCATTCCATGTTGACTGCAAGGTCTGGTGCAATCGGCCATGGTCCCAGGCATCACCCAGCTCATCCAATGTGACGGCCACTGGGCTGAAGGCGGTTGCAGGTTTGCTTTGGAAAAATCCAAAACCTTTGCCCAGTTCATTCGGAACCAAATTGCGCAAGCTCACGTCGTTGGCAATCATCACCAAACGGATGCCATCGAGTGCATTTTCTGGTGAAACACCCATGGGCACATCGCCTGTGATGACGGCAATCTCAGCTTCAAAGTCGATGCCAAAGGCTTCGTCACGACACACCACGGGATCGCAAGGCCCGATGAAGTCATCGCTGCCTCCCTGGTACATGAGCGGATCGGTGTAAAAACTTTCAGGCACCTCAGAATTGCGTGCAGCGCGCACCAATTCCACATGGTTTAAAAAGGCCGAGCCATCGGCCCATTGATAAGCTCTGGGCAGTGGCGCCATGCAATGTCCGGGGTCAAAAGGAAAGGCATGGCGCGCTTTGCTGCTGTTCAAAGTTTGATACAGGTCTTCCAATTGCGGCGCCAAAAAATTCCAGTCGTCCAAAACTTGCTGCATGCGTTGTGCAATGCCCGTCGCATAATGAGCTGTGCTCAAATCACGCGAGACCACGACCAATTGGCCGTCACGAGATCCGTCTTTGTAGGTCGCTAATTTCATGGTGGGGTCTCACAATCGAATCTGAAAATTAAATCAGTTTAACCAATCTTGCCGGTCCTACAATTTCATGATTTCCAAGCTGTCCTGATTCTTTTCAAAACGACCCAAGCCCTTTACGTCACATTGACATGCACGCCCAAGCTCTATTGACCCCTGCCAACGCCTCTTCTCAGCGGCGGGCTTTGGCGACTTTGGGTGCATTGGTTTTAGGTGCACATCTTTGGCTTCTCATGGCACCTGGAGCCGGCATCTGGCGACTTCAACCAGAATCGCAAAAATTAGGGCCCCTTCAAACTCG
>Ga0194055_10001433_pt1 | contig 19469 bp, 19 predicted proteins | sample SepL449m_MetaG_FD_155482 | JGI IMG/M metagenome (GOLD analysis project Ga0194055, IMG submission 155482) | Anoxic zone freshwater microbial communities from boreal shield lake in IISD Experimental Lakes Area, Ontario, Canada - Sep2016-L442-9m | ecosystem: Environmental > Aquatic > Freshwater >...
CCAGCATTATCACCTTAGGTAATCAAGGTACAATTTTGCTGACTGATCAAGGTTGCTATAAAGCGGACATTTTTAAAATTAATTATCACGATGGTTCGGGAAGTGGCGATGCATTTACCGCAGGATATATTTCAGGAATTCTTGAAAACAAAAGCGAAATTGAGTGTTTGGAAATTGGTAGCGCCTTGGGGGCAAGTTGCGTTCGTAGTCAAGGAACAACCGAAGGAGTCTTCAATAAAGAAGAATGCTTGCAATTTTTAGCAGAAAACAAACTTATCATCACGAAAATCAGTTAAACAAAAGAGCTCATAGAAAGTATATTCCTAAGAGCTCTATATTAATTGCATTGCTAAACATACGGGCTAATACATTAAATCTTCCAAGGCCCTCGATATTCCCTAAATAACAGCTTGTTTGCATCATCGCTGTTGGTGAATTTTTCTTTGACTGGATCCCAATCAAGAGGTTTGCCAATTCGATAACCAATGTTACCCAAATGGCAAATTGCTGCACTACGATGTCCAATTTCAGCAGGGCAAATAGTAGGCTTTTTAGTTCGAATTGCATCAAGCCAATTCTTGCGATGATTATCAGCAATGATTATCGATGCATCGATTTTGGTAATCGGGTCTTTTAGAATTGCTTCTTTAGTGCAATTAATAGTACCGCGATCTACATAAAGCGTTGCATCTGTTCCTTCAAAGGTACAACCACTTGGCCCACCATGAAACATTTCAATTCCATTGGCATAAGTGTATTTGAGTCCAGATTTCTCACCATTGGCAGGCGGAGTTATTTTAACCGGCCCGGTGTGATCCATATTCAAAGCCCACTGGGCTATATCAAAATGATGCGCACCCATATCAGCCAAACCACCGCCAGCATATTCCCAATACATTCTCCATGCAGGAAAATGACCATGAACCCCTTCAGGACAAAGCACCTTATTATATTCTCGCTTAGAAGCTGGTCCTTGCCAAAGATCCCAATTAGTACCATTTGGAATAGGTTCAGTTTCAAGATTACACGCCACTGCTGGAGCACCAACACCAATTCGAACAGTTTTTACTTTACCAATTCTTCCCTCTCTAATTATCTGAGTCGCAAGGCGAAATTTGCCTCCGAACTCACATCGTTGCTGACTTCCGGTCTGAAAAACAACTCCTGATCTTTTTACTTCATCAACAATAATCCTTCCCTCGGCTATGGAATGAGTCAAAGGTTTTTCGCAATAAATGTGTTTATTAGCTTTGGAAGCCATCACGCAAATAAGAGCATGCCAATGGTCAGGGGTACTAATAACAACAGCATCAACATTTTTATCATTAATAAGGTCTCGAAAATCCTTGTACAACTTCAAGCCTTTGTATTCCTGCTTGCCCTCAGGAGTCGAGTATTTTTTATCAACCATCTTTTTTGCATTTTCTATTCGATCGTCAACCACATCACTTACTGCGACAACTTGAACATCATTCATCCCAAGAAAACTGCCTAAGTGGCCACGCCCCATAGTACCAACACCAATAAAACCAAGCTGAAGCTTATCATTTGCAGCAGATTTCTGTGCCTGGGATGCGTTTGCAATCACAGAAGATCCAATAGCACCAATGAAAACCGATTTATTAAACGAGCGCCTAGTAAACATATTTTGCTCCCTTAGTATTAATCAAAAATAACAAAATCAACTCTGCATATTACAACTTAAATAAAAAGATATCTATCTTTAATCTTTGGAAAAACCAAGGGAAACATAGACGCTTTAACATTAAGTCAAGAAATCGAAACTTTTTCTAATATCTGATTAAGTATCACATCTGCAGATAAATTTTCAGCAATGGCCTCAAATGATAGTGACATGCGATGCCGAAATACACTTGGTACCATTTCTTTAACATCCTGAGGAAGGACAAAATCTCTTCCCCGAATGAAAGCAAGTGCTTTAGACGATTTCAAAAGATTAATCGTTCCGCGCGGAGAAACGCCATGCTCAAGATAACCATTGCTTAATCCGAATTGTTCAGGAAACCTAGTAGCAACAGCGAGATTGACGATATATTTTTTGATACTTTCTTCAACATGAATTTTTGCAACTAAATCACAAAGCTCGTTCAAGTTTTGGGCATCAACAACTTTTACTATATTTCCTTGCTCTTCGAGTTGTTCAAGTCTTTGTAAAATCAAAAGTTCTTCATGATGCTTGGGATAATCAACCAATATTTTCAACATGAATCGGTCAATTTGCGCCTCAGGTAAGGGAAAAGTTCCTTCCTGCTCGATTGGATTTTGGGTTGCGATCACAAAAAATGGATTTCCTAATGGGAAGGTTTCATCTCCCAGCGTAATTTGCTTTTCCTGCATGGCTTCTAAAAGTGCGGATTGAACTTTTGCAGGGGCACGATTTATTTCATCTGCCAAAACAATCTGCGAAAATAGGGGCCCTTTCTTAACTTTAAATTCACCAGTCTGTTGGTAGTAAACCTGAGTTCCCAATATATCCGAGGGCATTAGATCCGGAGTAAATTGAATTCGTTTAAAATTGAGGTCTAAACATTCCGACATACTGCTTGCTAAAAGCGTTTTCGCAAGACCGGGCATTCCTTCCAAAAGAATATGGCCTCTTGCAAGAATTGCTACCATCATTTTTTCCAAAACCACATCCATTCCAACAATTCTTTTTCCGATTTCTGCTTTTACAACATCAAAAAACTCCAACCCGTTAACCAGCTTTATATTTTTTAAACTTGGAGGCATATAAATTTCCCTTATCTACAACGATCATGTAATCTTTGTTATATCTTACTTTGAAGTTGTAAATGTAAGCCATGAAAAAGCATATGATTCAATTAACAATGGATGACTTTTGTGCGGAAGTGAAAAAAACCATGAATTCACTCCCCAGCTTTTTTTATGAACACCTTGATAATGTTGTTGTTGAGGTTCAGGAGTTTCCCACCAAGAAAACCCTTAAAAAAGCGAGCTTTTCTGATGCCGAGATTAAAGAAGGGCATTCCCTTTTTGGTTTTTTTGAACCCATGGAACTTTCTCACCCTTGGGCAGGAGATGCCATCGATATCCATTCTCTTACCCACAAACTCACTATTTTCAAAAATCCCCATGAAGAATCTTTCCCTGACCCGGTTCAACTTATAATCGAAATTCGCAAAACGGTCATCCATGAACTCGCCCACCATTTTGGTTTATCGGACAAAGATCTAGAAAATTTTGATAATAACCCTAATCCTTTTAGTAAGGAACTTTCTTTAACAACCAAGGAATCCAAAGATGAAAACAAATCCCGTAAAAAAAACACTTAAAGAAGGAAAACCTGCTCTTGGCACCTGGCTTTCGCTTGGCAGCATCATTGCAACGAGATTCATGGCTCGGACTGGATTTTCCTGGTTAACTGTAGACATTGAACACACATTAGTAAGCTGGGAAACCGCTACCCACATGTTTGCTTCGATTGCTGATGCCAACGGTGTCCCTTTGGCCAGAGTTCCTGCCAACCGCCATGATCATATTAAAAGAGCGCTGGATAACGGGGCTTTTGGCGTAGTTGTACCTATGGTGAATTCAAGGCAAGAAGCATTAGATGCAGTTTCTGCAATGTTTTATCCACCCTTGGGAACCCGAAGTGTTGGGGGCAATGTTCATGCTTTAAACTTTGGAGCAACTGCACCTGACTATTTCAGCAAGGCGAATGACGAATTATTGGTAATTTTGCAATGTGAGCACATTGATGCAGTTAATAATGCAGATAGCATCTTTTCAGTACCTGGAATTGATGCAATATTTGTTGGGCCCAATGATCTTGCAGCAAGTATGCGAACCCCAGATGGTAAGGGGCCATCAGCAGATGCCTTTAACGCAGCATTAAACACAATATTAGAAGCATGCAAAAGAAATAAGGTTGCACCTGGAATTCATTGCATGAGCCCAGAAGAGGCACAACTTCGAATAGAACAAGGCTGGCAGTTTATAGCAATCAACAGCGAATTAAAAATGATGATGGACGGAGTTGCTTCAACTCTTGCAAAAGTTGGACTTAAATCAGACTCGGGGGCAGCTAAGTACTAGTTATCTTTTATAATTGTCTGGAAGGCGGCCTATAATTACTATAGATGCAATTTTAGGTCGCATTTCTCTGGCAAGTTCTGGATCCTCTTTTTTTCCTGCAACCCCCACCAAGCCAGTGCCCCCAGCTCGAACCGGTTTTTGCGGTTTTTGCATCAAAGTTACATTCACAATTGAATCATTTTTTAAATCTGAGAAATCAGCTGGATATCCAGGAGTTTTTAAATCTTCCCCCTTAAGTTCTTTCAATTCTTTAGATGTATATTTTTTAGCTCTGCCCTTATCATCGAAAGCTTCAGGGGGATTAGCCTGACGAATCTTCACATCATCTTTAAGCAGCAATTCCACATCTTCCATCTTGGCAGGAACCATTCTTTTTGCTTGCGGGTTATAATAGCTATTTTTGGTTTGTATTGAAAGTACTACTGATTTATCAGTCTCTCGCACTTCTTTTAATACTGCAACAACCTGCCCAACGGGAATCCATTTTTCTTTAGGATCAGCTTTAGCGGTCTTATCTTCTGCTTTTTTATCTTTATCTTGGGCTACTGATGAACCCAAAGTCAGAGATAATACTAAAAGAACCGAAAATCCAAATCGTAAAATAGCCATAAATCCTCCGTATTTGATATTTCCTTATACCAAACTCAGAGGATTTATGAAAGAAAACTTTTATAAATGTGGAATTTTACTGCCCACCATACCTAAAACCAAACCCCCTTAGATAATCTTTACCAGGCAATTGACTTCGCCTAGGAAAATTTGAATAGCCTACCGGATTCGAATTAGTCAATTTTGGCAATGGGCTAAAGTAATCCATTAAGCTTTGATCTCGTTTATAGATGTTCTGTGGTTGTGCTAATCGTGCGTTATCAAGTTGGGCTTTTTGCATTGCCGCAGCATCTTGCGGATTGGGCAACAAAAACGCAAAAGGATTCCAACTATTACTATTTTGTGTGATAGTTCCATTCGGATTGCTTTTGCTTTGCGATTGCCCAAATGAAATTGAACTAAAGATAATCAATACACCAAAAGCTAATACCCTTTTTTTCATAACAAAATCCCCCAATAAGAAATAACCCACCTTTTAGCAGGCAATAACTTAAAAAAGATTCTTGTCAATAGGGATTTAACCAAAAAATCAAGGTAGAAGAGCAGTAACTTCGGGAAACCCAAACATCAGGTTGAAATTTTGTATCGCAACCCCGCTTGCGCCCCTAATAAGATTGTCTTCTGCTGCAAGCACCACAATATAATCACCAGCAACTTTATAATGTAAGTCGACATAATTTGTACCGACGGAATCTTTAGTTGATGGAAGATGATCAACTAATCGAATAAATGGTTTGTCTTTATAAAATTTGCCCACCAACTCATTTACCGCCTGCTCAGAAATTTCTTTTTTAGGCTTGGCGTATATAGTCGAAAATATCCCCCGATCCATTGGGATAAGATGAGGGGTAAACATGATTTTCACCTTTTCCCCAGAAACTTTCTCGAGAGCCTGCTCCATTTCAGGAGTATGCCGATGCTTGCCAACTTGGTAGGCACTTACACTTTCATTACATTCAGGAAAATGCGTATTTTGCTTGGGGTTTCTTCCTGCACCAGAAACACCACTTTTACTATCAACGATTATCTGTTCGGGGTAAATAATCTTTTCAACCAGCAAAGGCGCCAACCCAAGAATCGCTGTCTGTGGATAACAACCAGGGTTCGCCAACAGATTACAAGCTTTGATATCCATCGAATTAAATTCAGGAAGACCGTAAACAGCACTAGCTAATCCTGAAAGATCGAGGTGTTCTTCACCGTACCATTTTTTATAAATCACAGGGTCTTTTATCCGATAATCCGCAGACAGATCGATCACACGGATGCCAGCTTTAATCAGTTTTGGAATCACCTCCATACTAGCCCCATGAGGCAGGCAACTGAACACGCATTGCACACTTTTCTCTTTTAATGAAGCCAGATCAAGCTCCTCGCAGCGCAAATCGATTCTTTTTGCAAGGGAAGGATGAATACTAGAGACGAGAGGTGTGCCTTCTTGCCTGGAAATACAAGCAACAATTTTTGCGTGCGGGTGCCTGAGTAAAATTTTTATAACTTCTAACGCTGTATAACCAGAGGCCCCTAGAACCGCAACATTTATCATGTTATGCTTACCTTTTCTTCATCCTAGAAAAAACGCAGGTACTCCAATGGATTCCATCCAAACCTTATACCAGTCTATCAAACAAGGTTCAACTACGCCGCTTAACCTTTTAGATAAATATCTGGATAGAATCAAGCAAATCGACCCAATAATCAACGCTTGGGAATTTCTAGACCCGCAACAGGCAAGATCTGATGCAATTATTGCAACTAAAGAAATTGCTTCTGGATTGCATCGAGGAAAACTTCATGGCATCCCGTTCGGGGTTAAAGATATTATTGATGTAAACGATTGGCCAACGCGTGCAGGTTGTATGTCTTGGACTCGTTCACTGGCACGACAAGATGCAGCAATTATAACCAAGTTACGAAAAGCAGGCGCAATCCTTGTTGGAAAAACCGTAACGACTGCATATGCAAGTTTTGATCCACCACCCACTCGCAACCCTTGGAACTTGCAAAAAACGCCTGGGGGATCAAGCAGTGGCTCGGCCGCCGCTGTAGCTTCCGGGATGATACCCGCAGCATTAGGTACTCAAACAGGGGGATCCATCACCAGGCCAGCAAGTTATTGTGGAGTTGCTGCAATAAAACCAACTTTTGGCTGGATCTCATTACAAGGCGTATTACCATTGGCCCAATCCATGGACCATATGGGAATGCTAGCGCCAAGAATAGAAGATTTAGAAATAATCTGGGAGGAAATAACACAAACCAAAAAGAATAATCCGGAAATTTCAAAGCCACCATGCATTGCTGTTCTCAAATCTTTCTTCTGGGATAATGCATCTGAAGAAATCCGCCAAATGCTAGATGAAACAATTAAAAAAATTCAAAGAGCAGGCGCCCAAATAACTTTCGTTGAACTGCCAGAAACATTTGCAAAATCAATCGCGGAACATCGCGCAATAATGTCTTATGAAGCATTTAAAATCCATGAGTACTGGATTTCAAGAAGGCCGGAAGATTATCCTCCCAAGATAACATCCCTCATTAAAGAAGGTTCTAAGATCAAACCTGAATATTATCTTGATTGCAAAAACCAACAAAAATACTGGAAGGATTATTTCGAAACAAACTTAAAGCAACACGATTGCTATATGGTGCCTGCAACAACTACAGAAGCCCCAAGCAACGAAACAACTGGCGATCCGGCTTTTAATTCCCCATGGAGTTTCACCGGCCTGCCCGCTTTGTCCATGCCTTGCCAACTTTCCCAATCTGGCTTACCTCTTGCAATTCAACTGGTTGCCCAAACAAATTCTGAACTCAAATTATTTCAATTGGGAAAATGGTGCGAGAAAGAAATCAATTATTCCTATCGTTACCCCGATGGACTTAATAAAATCATCAAAGCTGTAAACTTTTAAAAGGACTTACGATGTCATCATTTTGGATGTTTGTATTAAACGACTGGATATTCGCAATCCCCATGCTAGCCATGTCTGTTTGCGGACTAGCCTTAATCACATGGCGAATTCTGCTAAATAAAGGACTTCTGCAAAATACTGAAGCCCACATGGAAACATTAAAAACCGTTCTGCTACGCGATGGCATAAAAGCAGCAATAACATTAAACAATGATCAAAAAGATTGGTTGGGGGTGTTATTATTCTCCGCGGGAATTAAAGGGCTGGGAAATGGAATCCCTGCATCCAGAAAAGAAATAAACAATGCAGTAGAATTTGAAATCATTCCGAGACTTAACTTTCTGCTCCCAACAATGCTAGCAATCGCAAAAATTGCAACCATGGTTGGCTTACTCGGGACAGTCATCAGTATGATTGGAACTTTCACAAAAATCCAAGAAGCACAGGGAGGCGTATCTGAACAAGCAGGCTCAATTGGTTTGGCACTTTTTGCTACCGCCCTTGGCTTGGTAACTGCAATACCACTCGTTTTTGCACATGTAATGTTCAAAGCTCAAATCAATGATTTTGAACTGCGAATAAAAAAAACGACTCTAAAGTTTATTGAGTTGGCAACCACATTAAAAACACCCCTTAAACCTTAAATCAATTATGCTGCCAGATGCTAAATATTATGATGTATGGATTGTTAAATCCAATCAGGTGATTCGAGAAATCCCCGCAGCAACCATTTTGCAATGGATTGCAGAAAAACGCTTGATTGGGCGAGACAAAATACGCCCTTCAGGAACCGCAGATTGGTTTGAAGTGGGGCAGCATCCTTCCTTAGCAACCACTTTACCGCAAAAAGAAAACCATGAAACTGATGTTTTTGAAGCCCCTTTTCATTCTTTTAAAAAATATCAAGGTGTTGATGATGATGTTGATATGATCCCGTTAATTGATGTAAGTCTGGTGCTACTGGTTTATTTTTTAATGAGTTCATCATCAATGGGTTCGGGTACATCCACCAAACTTCCTATTGCAGAATATGCAAGTGTACAAGGTGTTAAAGATCAGGCTTGGATTGAAATAGAAAACGAAAAATCTTATACCGTGGGATTTGCAGAAAGAAAGAAAAACCAAGCAACCAAATTTGATACTCAAGATAAACTAATTGCATACCTTCAAGGTGAAATCAAAAAAGGGCAGGGGTTTAAAGAAATAACCGTGTATGCCCCGGGCGATATTTCCGCTGGAACCATTCGCACCTTGGTGACCTCAATTGAAAAATCATTTGGCAAAGATGAGATTTCTAAAATCCACTTGGGGGTCACCGGAAAAAAATGAGCCGCTGGGATCTTAGAAACCATGATTCAGACTCTAAATCAATTTTACTTGAGTCCATCGAAATACAAGATTTGATTGTATCAGGGTTAATATCCATCAATGACGAAATACGCAAGGAAGGGGAAACTACATGGAAAACATTCCTAGATTACCCAGAATTTGATGATACTTTTTCAGTCAAATCATCAATCAAACATGACGAAGATGAAAATATAGACATGAATGCCTTGATAGATGTCTGTTTAGTACTTTTGGTGTTTTTCATCTTGCTGACAAGCTATGCAAAATTAGTTCAACATCTTGAAGCTGCGAAAACCAATCCAGATTCAAAAATCCCTTCAATAACCACCACTCAAGCTGACCAAAAAACTAAAGTTGTGATAAAAACAGAAGCGGGAAAAACCTTGTTTTACATTAATGAACAAGTAGTTGAAAGCGAAAATCTTACCACTGCATTAAAAGCTTCTGCACGAAAATTAAAAAGCAAAGATTTGATTCTATTCTACAGCGATGATGTTCCTTACCAAGCAGTTATTTCTATACAAGACGCAGCAAGGGCCGCAGATTTCCAACAAATACTTCAAGCACTTGAAAAATAACTCTACTTCTTCTTAAAGATAATATCAGCTTTTGCAGGTTCATATTTGCCCGAAGTTTTACTTATCGCAAAACGGGTCTCTTGAATATCTTCCTCTTTAGCACCTTGAAGAGAAGATTTTTCAAGTTTTTGCAACTTCTCCTCAACTGATACAGGCATAAGAACCACAAAAGCTTCCGCTTTGATTTGCAGGCCCATTGCACGAGATAAATTGGAAACTGATTGTGCTTTGTCATCCACCCAGAAAATATCACTCACCGTAGACAAATCTAATTCCATGGTTGTAATAGGTTTAGCACCAAGGTTTGAAATAACTAAAAATTTACCAGGCTTATCTGGATCAGGGAAAGCAATGCGAGCATTCAAATCCATCAATTGTGAAAGGTAATCGGCCCCATTTGTAGTATTAAAAACCATTATCCACCGAAGCATTCGTTCGCCCCGGCCATCGCCAACGCCCCCACCTTTTGTATTCCCAACACCTTTCAAACCATCAATTAATTTACTTTTCAAATTCTGCCCGATTCGGGATAACTCCTGTGCTTTGGTATTGGCATCTTCCACTAACGATTTTCCGCCTGTCTTATCAACTTGAATTTTTTCTGTTGGCGAGGGGTCTAACTTTAAGGGTATTTCCGGCATTATTTCTTTATCTTGGTTTTTCAATTTAGGTAAAGACTTGATGACATCATCGTTTTCTTTCGAATCTGGAGAACCCGATGAGGTGCCACCACCAACTCTTACTGAAGAAACTCCAAGCCTGCGGTTCACATCTCCAATGATTGCTTTTTTCAGCCCTTCCCAACTAAGCATCATAATCAAAACAACCAAAGTAATATGAACGATAAATGAAACAAACAACGATGTAAATGATTCGTAGTTTGGAGAATATCTAGCCCAAAGTTCTTTTCCCCAAGTAGTTGCCTTCATAAACACCCAATAATTTATTCAGAGTAATAATGTTTAAGTCTACCCGATAACAGAATATTATCACCAATCATCTCACTGGAAAAAGAAGCTAATTTTTGTCGATTCGCCATTTCGAGAATTCCAATTCCCCCTACTGGCGTAATAGCATCTTCACCGCCAATAATTATTGGAGCAATATAAACCTGAATTTCATCAACCTGAGAAGCATCAAAAAAGCTGCCAAGTGTTTTCCCGCCCCCCTCCACCAATAGGTTTTGAATGCCCAACCGACCCAAATGACTTAATATTTCATTAACAACTTCAATAGGGGAAGCCGACGAAATTTCTAACATATCACACCCAAGTGATCGTAATGCAACCTTGGATTCTTGCGAAGCATTTTCACGCACAGCAATTATTGTTGGATAATCCTTTGCAGACTGCACAATTTTAGAGGAAAGGCTTATCCTGGCATTTGGGTCAATTACAATTCGGATTTGTTTTCTGGACCCTTCCGGCCTTGCATTCAACATTGGGTCATCACGAATCACCGTTCCTATCCCCACTAAAATAGCATCGACCAAGCCACGCAATTGATGAACTTTTTCTCTGCATTTATCATTACTTATCCATTTAGATTCCCCTGATTTTGTCGCTATCTTCCCATCTAAACTCATTGCCCACTTGGCTATAACAAATGGTTTTGAGTGCAGGTAATATTTGATAAAAGGCGCATTGATGGTTTCAGCTTTTTCCTTCCCAACACCTACCACCACTTCAATTCCATGAGCCTGCAAAAAATCAATACCTTTGCCAGCCACCAACGGATTTGGATCACGCATAGCCACAAACACTTTAGAAATGCCCGAATTTAAAATAGCATTTGCGCAGGGAGGGGTTTTCCCATGGTGCGAACATGGCTCCAAGGAAACAAACAAAGTACTTCCACGGGCTTTTTCACCTGCTTGGATTAAAGCTTCGGTTTCTGCATGCAAACCACCAAATTTTTGATGCCAACCAATCCCAACAACAATATTATCCTTCACCAATACCGCCCCAACCATAGGATTGGGTTCAACCATTCCACGACCTCGAATAGCGAGATCAAGGGCCAAACTCATCCATCTTTCCGGCCCATCATCGTTCATGATAAATTAATTCCCTTAAAGTAATAAAAAGATACAATGAAAGATATTGATCTTGGGCAAATATAACATGATTATTTCAAGATCAAATCGGCATGAAAGAAAGCTTTTTAACCCGAACAATAAACCAATTAACCCTACAGGGAATAATCTCGCTTGTAATTCACAATGCCTATTATGCGAAATTTAAAACTTATTATTAGTTATGATGGCACAGATTTTCAAGGTTGGCAAACCCAACCTGGATTTAGGACCGTCCAAGAAACCATTCAAAAGCACCTAGAGAAGATAACCAATCAAAAAATCACACTTTATGCTAGTGGCAGAACCGATACCGGAGTTCACGCTATAGCCCAGGTTGCGAATTTCAGAGTAGATTCCAATTTAAGTGAATCCAAAATACTTTTAGGCCTTAACGCCCTTTTGCCTGAGGATATATCCATCAGTGAAATAACAGAAGTTCCTTATGATTTTCATTCAGTAAAAGATGCCAAGAAAAAACATTACCGCTATGTAATAAGGCAATCTGGGATTTGGGATCCATTGACAAGAAAATTTTGTCATCTCGTGAAACAGGAACTAGACCATGTAAAAATGCATAAAGCGGCACAACAACTGCTTGGAACACATGATTTTCGATGTTTTGAATCGGAGTGGCCAAACCGTACCAATAGCATTAGAACAATTTATCGAGCATCAATAAACCGAATGGGTCCATGGATATGGTTTAATATCGAAGGGAACGGTTTTCTTTATAATATGGTCAGGTCAATTGCAGGTACTCTTATAGAAATTGGAAGGGGGCATTGGCCTGAAGATAAAATTATTGAACTTATAGAATTAAAAGAGAGAAAATATGCTGGGCCGACTGCACCAGCTAAGGGGTTGTTTCTAGTACGCGTTTCCTATGAAGATTTAACACCATGAAAATAGACCAAGTATATTCAGAAAAGATCACAATCAATCCATTAAAAAAACCGATTGATTTAGTGTGCAATTTACCAGGTTCAAAAAGTATCACCAATCGAGCATTGGTAATTGCAGCACTCAATTCTGGTAATAGAAAAACCCATTTAAGCGGCATCTTACGAAGCGAAGATACTGAAATTATGGTTGATTGCTTAGAAAAACTTGGGTTTATTCTTTCTGTAAATTGGAAAGAATGCACAGCTTTTGTTTCATCACCAAAAGCTCCGGGAATAATTCCCTCTTCGAATGCCAACCTTTTCACAGGAAACTCCGGAACGACAATGCGCTTTTTAACAGCCATGGTTGGGCTAGGAAATGGTACCTATAAGCTCGATGGCATCAAGCGAATGCAGGAAAGGCCAATCAATGATTTGCTAAAAGCCTTAAATGAACTCAACATTAATTCTTCAAGTGAAAACAACAATGGCTGCCCTCCTGTTATCATAAAAACCTCAGGGTGGTCTGGGGGAGTCGCAAGAATCAATTCAGAAATGAGCAGTCAGTTTATTAGTGGAATTTTGATGGCGGCCCCTTTTGCCAAAGGTGAAACCCGTATCACTTTAGAAGGTAAAATTGTATCCCAATCTTACATTGAAATAACTCTAAACATGCTGAAAGATTGGGGAATAAACACTGAAAAAATTTCTGACAGAGAATATCTAATCCAAGGGAATCAGACTGGAAATCGTTTCGATTACCAGATTGAACCTGATGCTTCTGCAGCTAGCTACTTTTACGCCGCAGCAGCGATATCGGGCGGAACCGTTACAACACCCGGACTAGGAACCAAATCGCTTCAGGGTGATATAAAGTTCGCCCAAGCCCTACAACTTATGGGCGCTAAAATCATTCAAAACGATAACTCAACAACTGTTACCGGTTCAGAATTACATGGCATTGATATCGACATGAACGACATAAGCGACACGGTAATGACTCTTGGGGTAGTTGCCTGCTTTGCCAAGGGCACAACAAAGATTTCAAATATTGGCCACATACGACACAAAGAAACAGACCGTATAAGCGCACTTGCAAATGAATTAAGAAAAATAGGCGCTATGGTTGAAGAATTTCCCGACAGCATTATTATTCATCCCTCCTCACTTCATGGGGCGGAAATTGAAACCTATAACGACCACCGAATTGCGATGAGTTTTTCAATCGCTGGATTAAAAATCCCTGGAATAACCATTTGTAATCCCTCATGTGTTGCTAAAACTTATCCTGTTTTTTTTGATGATCTTGCAAAAGCAACCTAGACAATTGCGGAATTTAAAATGCAAAAGACCTGGCTTATCATTAGTTTATTTTCTTTTTTTTGTTTCCATGCGAGTACATGCATTGCTGCGCCATCAAAAGAAAAAAACTTTGTGATACTTATTGCTTTTGAAACTAAAGGTATATTAACAAAACAAAAAAAACACTTAATTAAAGAATCAATTTCTAGCAGGGTTAAACAATCATTTAAAGGAATTATCCAACTACAAGAACTTAAACTTGTAGATCAAACAAATTTAATTAATTTGAAAAATGAAACCAACAAAACTTTGTCAGCAACTCTATTTGTCACTTACGAGGACAATCGTTTTATTATAAAAATTAACTTTGCTGACTACGAGAACAACCTTTTATTTCCAACCCAACAAACAACTTGTGTTAACCAGGAAGAAATACCATCGAAAACTTTGAATTTAATTAAGGAATATCTGGCACCAAAAGCGACGATTACAAAAAAAATTACAGAAGATCTTTATGAACTTCAATTTGAAAGTTACAACCAATCTAATTCAGATTATCTTGCTCCAAAAAAAGGAGACTACTTTCAAATTTTAAGAAGAACCCAGACCAGCAAATCTAACAATATTTATAAATGGACGGTTTTACAACTCACAGATCCCATTGCTTCTAACGAAAAAAAACACCTTTTCAGTTCCAGATTACACACTGGTATCGAGTTACCTGATTTAATTGGATTAAAAGCGATTAAAATCCCGGACACTGCCATTGATATTGGATTTAAAATAACCCCCAAAGAACAAAGCTTGGAAGTTAAAAGCCCCGAAAGCTATTTTCCAGTAGCAGTTGTATTGCGATCCTCCTTTAAAGTAGCTAGCAATCAGGAAGGGGTTACTTCTAAAACAAATAATCAAGGTATATTTTCACTTTCCGATTATTCAGGAAATACATTTCTTGGAGTTGCATTTGTAGAAATAATCAAAAACAGTATTACGATCGCACAATTCCCTTTTTTTAGAACTTCAAACGAACAGGAATCGATTACATTAAATTTCGAACCTGAAAAACCCTACGAGAAGCAAAAAGCTATATGGTTGATACAGGTAAATGATCATCTTGCATTCATGGGGGCACTTTTCAGAGAATTAAACAAACCATCATTCAAAGACGACGAGTTAAAAACCAGGATCGATAAATTTGAAAAACTGGCAAAATACAGCTTTGAAAAAACCAACGGCATTCTTTTAGGACTCAATGACTTAAAATTGAAATGGCCAGATATAGCAAGTGATAATGAAATTAAACTAGGAGAAAAAAAACTCTCTGCTTTACTTGGGCATGTCGCTGAAATAAACAACTTTCAAGCGAAACTGATTAAAATTGAGGCAGATAAAAACTCGCCCAAGAGAAAAATCTTGGACTTCAAAATTATAGAGGCAAGGCGAATGGCAGGAGATGGAGATTTCCCACAGGCGATTGAACTTCTTGAGTCTGTTTTCCCTGATGCGCCTGAAGTTGAAACCGATATAAAACAGTTCAAAGCTTTATGGCTTAATAAATCCGCTAAAGTAATGGACGCGAGAAAATTCTTATTCGGTGCATTTCCTGGTTTAAGTGTCAGTGAATTCCTCAAACAAAGTTCCAAACTTATTTCAAGTGTTGATATTTGCATTGCAGAATCAGATACTGCGGGCCTTTTAAAATACCAAAAACATTCAAGGGAGTTATATTTACAATTGGATCCGTCACAAAACACGCCAGAAAAACTTGGCATAAGCTCAAAAGAATCGTTGGAAATAATCACGCTACTTGAGGATCAAAACAAAAGAGTAAAGATTTTTTTTGAATCCTTGAACAAGAAGCCCTAAAGTGGTTTTCGTTTTTACATCCTAACGGAACAATTTAAAAACCATGAAAGCCAGTTCCATTTTAAACGAAGCTGATCTTGATCGGATTTTAATAATTAAACCCAGTGCAATTGGCGACATTGCCAACAGTTTACACTTCTTACGCGGGATAAGACAAGCACATCCAAAAGCTAAAATTGGGTGGTTGGTTAACCAATCCTATGAAAGCATTTTGACTAATCATCCTGATATTGACCAAGTATTCAGCTTTGACCGGAATATTTGGAAAAAAAATTTAGGTAAGTCTATTTCTTCTTTTTGGCAATTGGTTCGCAAGCTTAGAGTTTTCAAACCTACCTTGACAATTGATCTGCAGTGCTTACTTCGCACCGGAATCCTTACCCGACTTAGCGGAGCACCAAAAAGGATTGGCCTTGAAGATTGCAGGGAAGGTTCAAGTTATTTTTACACGCACTTGGTTCGATACCCGACCAAAGGGATGCATGCAGTAGAAAGGTATTGGGAGGCTGCGAAATTTCTTGGTTGCGCGGGAGAAATCCCCCCTGCATCTTTTCCTGTTGATGAAGCTGAAAAAACACATGTTTTAAATTTGATTTCCCGACTTCCCAGGCCTTGGATTGGGTGTTGCCCTGGAGCTAGGTGGCTTACCAAACAATGGCCTTCAAGTTACTACGCAAAGACTTTACATAAAGCACAATCCGAGACTTCGGGAAGCATCATTCTTTTTGGCGGCAACGATGACTGCAAAAATGCTTCTGAAATTGCTGCTTTAATTCCGCCCGGAACCCCGGTGCTAAATCTTGCGGGTAAAACAAATCTCCGTGGGCTTATTGCTCTAATTTCGCAGATGGATTTTGTTTTTTCCAACGATACGGGCCCTTTGCATATAGCAGTTGCGCAGGGCAAAAATATTATTTCCCCCTTCCTTTGCACTAAAGTTGAATGGAATGGGCCATACGGCCAATTTCATAACACCGTTTCAACTTCGGTACCTTGTAAAGGCAGTTACCTTACTAAATGCCCAAAAATGATCTGCCTCGATGATCTTGTTCCTGAAAAATTGTTTCCTCTGGTAGAAAGAACTGTTCAAAAATGGAAAGCAAGCAAAACTTAATTCTCGGAAGTTCTTCTCCCTCAAGAATTGAACTACTCAAAAGAATTTTCCACACTTTTGAAATCATTAAACCTGATATTGAAGAACCTTCCTCGGGTTTTTCATCCCCCAGAGAACAAGTGGCATTGATTTCCTGGCTAAAAGGACAAGAAGTAAGTTTCCAAGTTGGCGATGGGATTATTATTGCAGCTGACACCATCGGTTGGATTGATGGAAAACCTTTACTTAAACCTTTAGATCGTGATGACGCCAAAGATATGATTTCAAGAATGTCCGGAAGGGATCACGAATTATGGACTGGCGTGGTTCTTTGGCATAAGCCCACAAATTTGCAGATGAGCTGGCAGGAACAATCCATCGTTTCGTTTAAAAAAGTGATACCTGAAGAAATTGAGCGTTATCTTGAAACAAGGTCTTGGAGAAATCACTCTGGCTCTTATGCCATCGAGGAAGAAAATGATCCTTGGGTAAAAATTTCTAAAGGATCTATCACCAATGTCATTGGTCTTCCTTTAGAAAGTCTTTTAATTAACCTTAAAAAGTTCGAGAAATTGATAGCAATCGATCACTTTTGATTATGATCCTAATTTTTGTTTGCTACCATCTTGGAAAGATTGGGCTTTAGCAGTAAAAAGTGTATGTGGACATCTTGGATCAGTATGAAGGAAGGCACAATCAACTCATGCTTGCAAAACTAGCTTTGGAAGATGGGACTGTTTTTACCGGCAAGGGATTTGGTGCCCAGGTTGAATCAACTGGTGAAGTAGTATTTAACACCAGTATGACTGGCTATCAGGAAGTAATCACAGACCCTTCCTATAAAGGCCAGATTGTAACCATGACCTACCCATTAATTGGAAATTATGGTATCAATCGGGAAGATGTAGAGTCTGATCTCCCACAGGTGGAAGGCTTCGTAGTTCGAGAATTAACGAAGATCCCCAGCAATTATCGATCGATTGATGATTTAAGCAATTACTTGAATAAAGCCGGTATTTGCGGCATCGAAGGAATCGACACTCGGGCGCTGGTTAGAAGGTTGCGTATGCGTGGCGCAATGAAAGGCGTTCTTTCCTGCATCGAAATGGACAACAAAAAGCTTGTTCAAAAGGCGATTTCAAGCTCAACAATGGCTGGTTCAGATCTTGCGCAATTAGTAATGCCAAAGATCAAGTCAACTTGGAATGAGGGTTTCACCAGTTCTTTGGTTACTTATCTAACGCCAACCAAACCAACGCACCATGTTGTTGCTTTAGATTATGGCATGAAGCAAAACATATTAAGATGTCTGGTTCAGATTGGATGCAAAGTTACCGTGCTTCCCGGAAATTGCTCATCCCAAGATGTGCTTGATCAAAATCCAGACGGGATTTTTCTTTCTAATGGCCCCGGAGATCCGGCTGCTGTAACTTATGCTCATAAGGCCATTTCCGAACTTATAGGGAAAAAGCCCATGTTTGGTATTTGCCTCGGGCACCAACTTATAGCCCATGCTTGCGGAGCTAGCACATTCAAATTAAAGTTCGGGCATCGCGGTTCAAACCAGCCTGTATTAAATCTTGCCTCCAAAAAAGTTGAAATTACATCCCAGAATCATGGCTTCGCTGTTGGCATTGATACATTACCTACACATCTTGAACCTACCCACATCAATCTAAATGACAACACTCTTGAAGGTATGAGACATAAAACTCTGCCCTTAATGAGCGTCCAATACCATCCTGAATCTTCTGCGGGGCCTCATGATAGCAGCTATTTATTTGAATCATTCCGTGATATGATGGGATAATTCAAAACCCTGAATTATTTGGAACAACATGAAAACGACCATAACAATTGCGCTGTTTTTTATGGCGGTCGTGGGCTTATCTGAATTAAATGCGGGTACCTTTGTAGAAGAGAAGGGCACATTTCAAGTTGGCGCTAAGCCAGAATCTGAAAAAACCCCCGAGATCTATTATCTCAAAAAAGCTATTCTTAATTATATCTTGAAACCTAAACATCAGCTTCCAGTTTCAAATGTTGATGTATTTATCCTAACTTTTCCATCCCTCATAACGACTCCTTTCCCTGAAAACAACATGGTTTATGCAGAATATTATGTGCCTAGAAATTTAAAAACCTTTCCTGCCACTGTTGTTCTTGATATTACAGGCGGGGACCAATCATTATCACGCACTATTTCCTCTTATCTCGCTTCAAGGGGAATTGGGTGCCTTTTTGTTCAAATGGCTTACTATGGGCCGCGGAGGCCTCCAGATAGCAAAGTCAGGCTTTTATCTCCCGATATCAAACATACTCTCAAAGCCATCCAGCAAACCGTGCTTGATATCCGAACTGCTGTTGCTTGGCTTGAACAACGCAACGATGTCGACAAAACCAGAATTGGTATTACGGGAACCAGTTTGGGAAGCATGATCGGAGCTCTTAGCGCAGAAATGGAGCCATCGGTCAGTAAAGTCGTTGTCCTTCTAGGGGGCGGCGGATTAATTGAAGGTTACTATGATCATCCCCAAGCACTTATTGTTAGAAAAGCTTTTGAGTTATTTGGGGGCACAAAAAAACAACTCGTTGATCTTCTTGCACCTGTTGACCCTTTAACTCACGCTGAAAACCTTAAATCTAAACAGCTTTTACAAATCGCTGGGAGAAATGATGTTATTGTTCCACCCGTTATGGCGCAGGCTCTTTGGGAAAAAA
>Ga0194055_10001434_pt1 | contig 19466 bp, 14 predicted proteins | sample SepL449m_MetaG_FD_155482 | JGI IMG/M metagenome (GOLD analysis project Ga0194055, IMG submission 155482) | Anoxic zone freshwater microbial communities from boreal shield lake in IISD Experimental Lakes Area, Ontario, Canada - Sep2016-L442-9m | ecosystem: Environmental > Aquatic > Freshwater >...
CTCCTGCGGAGCCATTGCTACGGCAGCTCGGCAGGAGCCTCGCTCTCCCGTTTTTAACCCAAGACAAGTGGTAGGTCAGGGAAACAAATCCAAGTACAGGGATGGGTCGCACCACTGAGATAGAGGTTGAGGCCTGAGTCTATGGGGCATGTGGTCTGGGAGATCATTATGTTGATTCAGGCTATACTGGCGGTTTCCTTTATCCACATCAAATTCGATGTCATTGGATCGGCCATCGCTGACTGACGATGAATAAACTAAATCCTTGCGAACCAATGAGTTCGCCCATCACTTCGAATAGGTCGCCCGCTCTTCGTTACTTCTGGCTTATTGCTGTAGTTACGTTTGGCTACGCAATTGGTTGGTGGCTTCTTCCGATTCCCGATCCAGCAGATCCAAGTGGAAGCCGCAGTGGTGCGTTTGTTTTCTCTTTCGTTGCACTGGTTGGCTTCTACTGTTTTCATTATTTGTATCGACCCAGCGCAAGAACATGCAGCAAGGAGTCTCAAGATTCCTCCGAATAGCACTGCTCCGCGTCACGACATTGCAAGTATGCGACAAGAAAGCAGCATAGAACCAGAACATGCGATGCATTAAATCGCAAGCATAGCAAGACTCAAGCACCCGGGCCAGTTGCTTGCTTTTGGTTGCAGCACAGCTTGGCAAGCGATACGCTCAAGCGTCATGGCATGTCTTGCTTCTACCCCGATGGGAGCCCCATTCTTTGACCTCTACTTGGTCCAGAATCATCAATCCCGACGTCACGCGCTGGTATCACTGCATCGCTCGCTGCAAGCGCTGACCCTGGCTGAGAGCCATGGCTTTGTGCGCAAAGACTAGCTCGAAACGAGGTTGCACGGACTGCATTCCCTCGTTGTGGTGTCGAAATGAGTTCTGACACCTCTTCTGCTCCACAATGAGCTATTGATCCGGGTTTTCTATCAATGACCTAAGTCGATCACCCAATGGTTTTGGGAATTTTGTAAGCCAACTTTCATCCAAAAGTCCAACCTCGATCATATCTAGAAGGTGAACACGGTCTTTTAGTCGAAACGAATTCAGTTTCATTCGAACAAGCCGTTCCAATGGCAAAACACGAATACCATCACCATATTCAATCGGCTCGACATCAGGATTTGGCTCGAAGTCGTCATGTTTGACCATACGATTCGCAAGAACGATATGGATTGCATACCGTACCGAATCATCTTTCCCCTCGAGAAACATGTCTAAGCCTGCGGCTTTTCGATAGTGGTACCCATTCGTTGCCATAACTTGTTTGACTTGCTCAAGATCCTCGGGGCGAATCAAGATATCCACATCGTTCGTGGCACGTACGGCTCCTGGATCTACCTGAGCCACCCAAACTCGGACTGCATTTCCTCCGACAATCGCAAAAGGAATCGAGGTTGATTCGAGGATCGCTACGGCTCTTCTCAATCGTAATTCCACTCGATCCATCGATTCCCCAATCCTTTTCCAGAGTTGATCTCCGACAACCGTCAATGCAGGGTTCATTTCATTTCCTTCTCCATAAATGTGAATATACCACAAAACATCGTGTCCTCAAAAAGACTCCCCCCTTCATGACTCACGCCCCATCTTCTACGAGGCTTTTGAGATCTTCAGGGACCGAGAGAACAAGGAAACGAGAGAACAAAACGAGAGAACAAGGACATGCACTGCGCCAGTTTGCTTGCACAGTTTATCCCCTGCATCTCGCGCTTATCTCGCCTTGCTTTTCCTTTGCTTTGGCTTACGACCCTTGGCGATAGTGCCTTTCCCGGTTTTCTCCGTGTGGAGAAAAATTGGCGGGTATTTTTCTGAGCGTGTGACCAGACGTGTCACGCCTGCGAGGACACTCTGAGACTTACCTATTCGCTCAATGCGGACCAAACCACTGTATTTTTCCTACGATTCCATAGTTACGAGAATCCAATGAGTAACATCCCGAATTCGGAACGCCTAGTCTGTCCAAATTGCTCCTCAAAGGTGGTCTCCACGAAAACAGTTAAGCTGCCGGACAGCACTCTGGTAAGCTGCTTCACCTGCAAGTCGAAGTTTTCTCTTGCTCAAGGACGGTTGAAAAAAGATCACATCGAACCCCGCGAAGAGCCAGAATCAAAGACGATCGATCCGAGTCACTTTTTTGATCCTTTTCCTCCACCATTGGAGATTCCCCACGCTAAGCAGGACATGTTTGAGACGGCAGCGGCAGCAACCGTAAGTCATTTCGAAAACGAAACGGCATTCTCAATGAGAACCAAAGGACTGGCCAAAGAGGTGGTCGAGGCGGTCCATCCGAAGATAAGGGAGATTCCATCGGATATTGCGGAGGTGCTGGATCCGAATGATATTGTCTATGCGAGCAATCCGTCGGGGACGGCGAAGGTTTTGATACGGATTGTGCTGTTGATTAGCCTGTCCCCCCTTCTGTTCCTTATCCTGTACCAAACGTACTCTCTGCTGTCAGGAAATTCCTCGATCGAGATGGTGCCGATCATTTTTCTGGAATGGATCGGGTTAGTACTCCCTTTTGTATTGCTACATCTCTCCTGGAAGAACACTTTTTATGTGATAACACGGGACAAGATTGTGGTTCGAGCGGGGATTTTTAATCGAGCGATCAAGATCGCTTGGGTGCGAAACATCCAGGAGATTTCAATCAACTCCGGAGTCGTCGATCGCTGGTTGAATCTCAATACCATCCATTTCTCAACGGCTTCGAGTGGACTGGGAGGCTCGCTACTTGGCTGGCTTCCTGGCTCCACGCTTGGTGGCATCTTCTTTCGGCACGTCGAACTGAAGAAAGTGCTCCGAGCATTAAAGACGCTGGAGTTGTAGTGTCATGAAAACACTATCAGAGGAAAACCAGGACATGCACTTCGCTGAATCGCTACGTGGCGCGGCGATAGTACGCGGGCATGTGGCCTAATTTTGGTTTCAGCGCGGCTTGGCACGCGATACGTTCATGCGTCTTGGTATCTCTGCTTCTTGCCCAAAGGGAGACACCTTCAATGACCTTGCCTCTCTCCAAAATCGTCGATTCCGAAGTCACGCGCTGGTATCACCAGCATCTTGCGCTGAGCGTACCGCCCCTTCACTCCGGGCAGAAGACCGTTGGCAACAGTGCCTGTCCTGGTTGTGCCTCCGGTTGTGCCTTATGATTGTCACACTACTGACAGATTGTATTCCGAATGCCGATAGGAACGGCAAGATGCACAATCATTCAACACGTTAGGACCTACTTACATACCGCATTCTAATCGCCCCTGCCGGGGCTCGCGGTCAGTTAGGGGAATCAGGTCCGGTGGCCAAGGACCACCGGCAAGGGATCTCGTCGGCCCATCCGGGCCTAAAACCCATCCGGAACTTCTATTCCTAGGTGGCACTCATATTCGCGCCATACTGTCCCTCAGTCAATTGAACAATACGGTGATTGAAACACCACTGGCAGGTTGTAACCACCGGCAGGGGATCTTGTCGGCCCATCCGGGCCTGAAGCCAATCGCCAGTTGAGCAGATGACGCGATCCCCGCTTCTTAATCCAGTTTGGATGCGAGGTTTTTATGTCTTCAGGCAATGCTCGTGCAAGTACAAGTCGCAAAGGCGATCGAGCGTCCGCGATCATCGACGATCTCGCATTCGACGAAACCGATTCTCAATCCACGCTGCTTGACCTTGGCGGTTGCTGAGACGCGACGGTTTTGCACGGGTCGCATGAACTGAATTTGCAAATCGATCGTTGAAAAATCTTGCGATGGATCGAGAGTTCTTCCGAATGCGATCCCCAACGCCGCGTCGGCAAGCGCCGAAATGATCCCTCCGTGAACGCGACCCATCGGGTTGTGGAATCGCTCATCCAGGTCGAGATGGACGACCGCACGGCCTTGTTCTCGATCTTCGTCCGTGGCAGGGTCGACTTGGAACCCAATCAGTTTCGATACGGGCGCTTCAGAAAATCGATCGGTGTTTGGCATTGGCAAGCGATACCGAATGTTCGGTCCTGATTTCGAGAGGGGGCATGAAGTCGAAACGTCCCACGAGAAAAAATCGAGGTGCGCTCGTCCCTAACTTTAGCTATACTGTCAATCCCTGCCCAACGACGGTTTTCCCACCTGACAAGCCCACTCCCCAAACGCTTGTCCACCGCTTCCACCCTGATTGGCCTGACGTCTGTATGGACCGTAGATCGCATGCCACGATGCCGTTGATTTCTGCGCAACCCCCTGTAGGTAGGCCGACAGGCCTCGGGAATGGGCGATTGCTCGCCCGGTGGTTCGGCTCGCTTGTGATCTTGCTGAGCACGATCGGGTGGACGATTGCAACCGCATCCGACGAATTCGAGGAAACAGGGGCTACTGAACTTAGGGTCGTTCCGAGTGCAATCGTTGTCACCCCAAATTATCCAGCCCGCTTCGCTGTGTCGTTGCTAAAGAGTGATGGTACATCCGTCGATGTGACAACCGATCCGGAGTTGCAGATCCGTCCTTCCCCCGAGGGAACCTTATCCCTAGAAGCCCTATCCTTCGAAGCAGGCCAAATCCGAACGAACACGGAAGGAACGACCGAACTGGAGTTTTTACTGAAGGGTTCGACCCTTCGAGTTCCAGTGATTTCAGCCGCGGATACACCGATCTCCTTCCAACGCGAAATCATGGCGACGCTGACCCGCAGCGGTTGCAATCTGGGTGTATGTCATGGGAACTTGCACGGCAAAGGTGGATTCCGATTAAGCTTGCGCGGGGACGATCCCGCATTTGATCATTATCGAATCTCCGAAGAATTCGGTCAGCGACGGGTCGATGTGTGGCAAGCCGCAGAGAGTCTGATCCTTCAAAAGGGGACTGCCAAGATCTCACACCAAGGAGGGAAACGATTCCATCCGAACGACACAGAATACGCATGGATCAAGCAATGGATTGAACAAGGCGCACAGGCGACTGCCAGTCCCGAATTGGAGTCTCTTTGGGTCGAACCTCCGGAGCAACATATTGTTCCAAGTCGAAAGGATGCGAGACTGGTCGTTCTGGCTCGATTCAGCGATAGAAGTGTGAGAGACGTGACACGTTGGGCCAGGATGGAATTGAGTTTACCTTCGGGAGTATCGATCGATGGGGATGGAGTCATCCAAGCCCAGCAAGCGATGGATGTCAGCGTGGGAGTCACCTATTTGTCCGGACGAGCTGCCGCCCGTTTCGTCTTTTTGGGAGATTCCAATCGTTCGACCGAGTCCGATGCACCTTCTCTCAACCTCATCGATCGATGGGTAGAAAAGCAATGTAGGGAACTTCAAATCGCGATTTCACCACGGGCCGACGATTGGACCCTTATCCGCCGACTCTATTTGGTCACTGTTGGAAGATTACCGACACCCAGCGAGACGCTCGCCTTTGTAGAAGATTCGCATCCGGAGCGGATGCAACGTTGGGTCGATTCCTTGCTGGCCGATCCGGATTTCGATTATGCGTGGGCGTTGCGGTGGAGCGATTTGCTTCGCAATGAAGACAAGGTCATGAGCTCACACGGCGCAGGATTGTTTCATACTTGGCTACGTACCCAAATCGCCAGCGATCGATCGATGCAATCCTGGATCGGAGAGCTTGTATCGAGCGTCGGGAGCACCTACGAAAACCCACCCGCTTCGTTCCATCGCACCCATCGCGACCCCTTCGTTGCCGCAGAATCCTCAGCGCAAGTCTTTCTCGGTGTGCGACTTCAATGTGCCAAATGCCATAACCATCCATTCGATTCCTGGCGGCAAGATGACTACTACGGCTTGGCGGCTTACTTCACGACCCTGGATCGGAAGCAGATTGATAACAAGCCAAAGGATGCACTCGATAAGCACGTGATCACAGGGGATGAAGTGATTTCTCTTAGCGATCGGAAAGCGGAGATTCAGCATCCAGGTCGATCGCAAAAAGTTCCCCCACGACCTTTGCCGTCGAAACGAGATAGAACAACCAGTCCACGATCCGTCGAGTCTGCGGACCCTTCGCAAAAAACGCCATTGCAAGAATTCGCTCTATGGCTCACGGAAGACAACTCTCAGTTCGATGCAAATATCGCCAATCGCATTTGGTACCAGTATTTCGGGCGAGGCATCGTCGATCCACCGGATGATTTCCGCGATTCGAATCCCCCCAGCAATCCGGAGTTGCTGCAGTTCTTGCAAGAAGAATTGCGGGCATCGGGCTATTCGCTCAAGTCCCTTACACGGATGATTCTGACCAGTGAAACCTTTGCACGCGCGGCGGCGACCGACTCACCATCTGACAATGAACTTGCCTCTGCACCCTACTTTGCCGGCTTTCCAGCTAGGAGGTTGGGGGCTGAAGTCTTGATGGATGCCATCGCTGACGTCACGCAAGTTCAAGAAAAGATTCGCGGAGGCGACGAAGATGCATCCCCTCCGTTGACGCGGGCCATGCACATGCCTGGGGTACCTCGCAAACCCGGCTTTCTTACCGCATTCGGAAAACCGAACCGATTGCTGGTTTGTGAATGCGAAAGAACAAATCAAGTCTCGTTAGGCCAATCGTTGGTGTTGGTGAACGGGACAGAAGTACGCGGGAAATTGACCGAGCGAAACAATTGTATTGATCGGTTGACAGCGAGCATGGAAGATCCGAAGTTGATCCTGGATCAATTGTTTCTTCGCGCACTATGCCGTCTGCCAACCGAAAAAGAAATAGTCGCTTGCTTGCAGACCATCGACCGTTCACCCGATCGAAGAGTGGCCCTGGAGGATATTCTTTGGGCTCTTCTTAACAGCAAAGAATTCGTCATGCTGCGATGATGGATTTGAAGAATTCGTTTATGGGTTCTTTCCTGTACTCACGCCTCCCCCTTTGAAGTCAAGCCGATCCACCGCGAGGAAAATACCATGGCGCTAGGCTGTCCTGAATTTGATCGCATGATGGCGTCTCGGCGGTGCGCGCTGCGAGTCGGTGGGCTTGGGTTGGCCAGCATTCTCGGCGGTTCATGGGCAGATCGCTATGCATCTGCAATGGCGTCCCAAGATGGAGAATCCAAACGCCCAACCGCACGAGCCAAGAGCGTTATTTTTCTGCATCAATACGGTGGGCCCAGCCATATCGACACATTCGACATGAAGCCGCAAGCGCCCGATGGTATCCGCGGAGAGTTCAAGCCGATCGCATCGTCCGTAGCGGGTTCTCCTGTCTGTGAGTATCTCCCTCGATGGGGTGCCCAATTGAATCGATGGGCTCAGATCCGTTCGGTCCACCATGACATGAAGAACCATAACCCCGCGTGCTACTACTCGTTAACGGGCAAGCGGCCACCTACCGATGACATTCGATTGCGTGACACTCTCGAACTGTATCCCGCGTTTGGTTCGTCTGCGGCCAAGTTTGCACCCTCCCCTTCGGGAGTTCCGTCGTTTGTGGCTTATCCGCATGTGCTGCGCGATGGTGCGATTGCCCCTGGTCAACACGCCAGTTTTCTCGGTAAGCAATTCGAGCCCTACTTCTTTCAAGCCGATCCGAATGCGGCTGATTTCGCGCTCCCTGAACTGCAGTTGCCATCGAACATTGATCTCGATCGACTCGCGAGACGCCGGGATCTGGTCAAGCTCATCGACGAAGAAAAGCGTTTGATCGAAACGTCGTCCGATGCGCGAGGTATGGATTTGCTGCAGCAGCAAGCCTTGCAAATTCTTTCATCGAATGGGTTGCGCGATGCACTCGATTTGAGCCGCGAGGAGAGCTCGCTCCGCGATGCGTACGGACGCACCACTTATGGCCAATCCTGTTTGCTCGCCCGACGATTGGTCGAAGCCGGAGTTCGCTTTGTCAATGTCTACTTCTCGCAAAGTATCGGCGGCGCCGGCAGTGAAGGATGGGATACCCACCAAGAAAACTTTAAGGACCTGCGAGAGCGATTGCTGCCCACCACGGATCAAACGGTACCTACGTTGATTCAGGATTTGGAATCCCGAGGGTTATTGAATGACACGTTGGTTTTATGGATGGGCGAATTTGGCCGCTCGCCTCAGATCGGCGATCGGGATGGCAAAGGTCGAGGTCACTGGCCTGATTGCTATACCGTGATGATGGCCGGCGGAGGGATCCGAGGGGGTTCGATTTATGGCCAGAGCGACGGAAAGGGAGCGTATCCCGCGCTCGATCCAGTGGGACCGGAGGATATCGCAGCGACGCTCTTTTGGGCATTGGGGATCAATCCACACGCCGAGGTGATCGACACCCAAGGCCGCCCCCTCCCCATCGCGCTCGGTTCACCCATTCAATCGATCTTCAGCTGATCCCAACGGTACGGATTTCATGGTTGCATCGCTCCCCCTTGTCCTGCCCCACACCATGGTTCTTCGAGTCGATCTATCTCGCCTTGAAAGCTCCTATGACTAGGCCAGGATGGGTCGAATGATCTCTCCACCCACGTCGGTGAGTCGGAAATTGCGACCGTTGTAAAGATACGTCAGTCGCTTATGGTCCAGCCCTAGAAGATGCAGCAGAGTGGCATGCAAGTCATTGAGATGGACTCGATTCACGGCGGCTTTGTAGCCGATCTCGTCCGACTCTCCGTAACTCACCCCCCCTCGAATTCCGCCCCCTGCCAACCAAGCGGTGAAGCAGTGGGGATTGTGATCGCGGCCGGGTTTACCGCCGATCTGAGCGATCGGCAATCGACCAAATTCACCGCACCAAACAACCAATGTCTCATCGAGCAAGCCTCGCTGTTGCAGATCGGTCAACAGAGCAGCCACCGGTCGATCGGTCTCATCGGCAAACTGCTGATGATTTCCCTGGATATCGACGTGACCATCCCAAGATCGCTCGTTCTCCATTCCCCCCGAATAGATCTGGACGAATCGGACGCCACGTTCCAAGAAGCGCCTGGCCATGAGGCATTGCCGTGCAAAGTGATCGCACTTCGGGTCTCCGATTCCATACATCTGCTGAGTTGCTTCCGTCTCGTCGGCCCAATCGATCGTCTCGGGAGCGGAACTCTGCATGCGAAATGCCAATTCAAAACTTTCGATTCGGGCTGCCAGATCGGAGTCGGTTGGATGGTTGAGCAAGTGCACTTCATTCAGTCGCTTCAGTGCATTTAACTGTTGCCGCTGAGTTTGTGAAGTCATTCCCAGTGGGAGTTTTAGATTATCGATCGGGTCACCCGTCGGACGTAGATGGGTCCCCTGATAGACTCCCGGGAGAAAGCCAGCGCTCCAGTTGGCCGCGTGCCCCTTGGGCAGACCGCGCCCTTTCGGATCACTCATCACCACGAATGCAGGGAGATCACGACTTTCACTGCCCAGCCCATAGGTCGCCCAGGAGCCGACGCAGGGATATCCCATGCGCGCCAGGCCGGTGTTCATGGCGAAAAGGGCTGGAGAATGGTTGTTGGATTCCGTGTAGCCGGAATGGATGAAAGCCATCTTGTCCACATGTTCGCCTAGGTGAGGAAAGATCGATGAAACCATCTTGCCACATTCACCGCGCGGCCGAAATGCAAACGGAGACTTCATCAAATTGCCAACGGCATCTTTGAAAAATCCGGTCGTGTTGGTGAAACTCGCATCGAACTCCTTGATCGATTTCCCGTCGGCCTTTTCTAGCGTCGGTTTGTAGTCCCACGTGTCGACTTGGCTCGGACCACCGTTGGCAAAAATCCACAGGACTCGTTTGGCTCGGGCCGGAAAATGAGGTTCCTGCGGAGCCAATGGATGGAGTGAGCGATCCCCGAGCCCATCGCCTCGCGCCTCGTTCAGAAGGCCCGCTTCCTGCATCAGTCCGGTCAATCCCAACCAACCGAAACCGCAGCCAGCACGACGTAGCCAAGCCCTGCGAGACTGCGCCGAATGGATGGCTGCATGTGTCATTTCATGATTCATGGTGTGGATTCCTACTGCATCAATCGATGAAGATAAACTCGTTCAAGCTGAAGAGGATTTGACAAAAGTCCGTCAATGCAGCCAACTCTGGTTCCGTGGCGTGATTCGCCTGCTGGTCAGTGCAGGCATCTTGATAGAACCGCAGAGCAGTCTCGCGTTCCGTCTCGTTTGGCAATCGGCCCAAGGCCTCTGCGTAGGCTTGTTCGATCGACTTCGAAGGATCGTTGGACGCAATCTTTTTGGCGAACGATTGTGCAAGGGCACGTACCGGTTCGTTGTTCATGAACATCAAGGCTTGAGGTGCGATGGTGGTCGATTGGCGCTGTCCGATACTGACCAAATGCTCTGGCCAATCGAACAGCATCATCGACGGAATCAATTGGCTGCGTTTAATAAAGAAATAGATGCTTCGTCGTTTCATTTGGGGATCCAGAGAGCCGGGACCATACATTCGAGGATCCAGGGCGCCGGATACCTTGAGCATCGAATCCCGAATTGCCTCCGCTTCCAACCGTCGCGGTGCGTAATGCCATAGGAACAGATTTTCTGGATCGATACTGAATCGCGGATCGTTCGCAGTCGCTCCCGACTGAATGTAGGCTTGACTGGACATGATCTCCCGGTGGAGCGATTTCAAACTCCATCCCGAATCGACGAGCTTCCGGGCGAGAAACTCCAACAACATGGGATGGGTCGGAGGTTGTCCAGATTGACCGAAGTCGTTCGGCGTGGCAACGATCCCCTTTCCAAAGTGATGCTGCCATAGTCGATTCACGATCACGCGAGCCACCAACGACCCAGCTCCACTCTCCATATCCGTCATCCATCGTGCTAGGGCTGCACGCGGTCGCAGTTCCGTTTCGGAACGGGTTGCACCCTCGGCATACGCGAAGTCGAGATTGCCTGATTGCTTTCGATCGAATACTTGGGGATAACCCGGCTGCATCACGCGGACCTTTTGCGAGACATCGCCCCGTCTCAAGAGATGCGTTTCTCGATAAAAATGCGGATAACCGCGATCATCCGCATGATGCGGCAGGTGAGGTAAACCTTCCGAGGTGACCATCACCCGCGTTTGCTCCACCTTCGGACCGGTCGATTCCAGTTGATGGATCTTGCTCTGCAACGCACGCCAAGGCTCGAGCGTGGTTCGGTACCAGTCGCCAACAGTCTTCCAGGAGGGATCCAAACGCAACGCATTCCAATTGATTTTTTGCTGAGCGATCGCCGTGGATAATCGCTCGATGGCTTCTGCGACAGCTGCCGGTGGGCCTCCCGAACCGACTTCGGCGGACGCATCGGGCGATCGATGCACGGAGAATCGCATCCGTCCCATGGCATGTTTTGGATTGGGATGAGGGAAGGAGAGAGTGATTCGGACTCGATGATCTGGACTTGGGACGATCGGAGATGCCAATGAAAATGCAGCGGCATGACTTTTGCCGATCTGGCCATCGACCGCCCAGCCGCTGATCGGATCCGAATCGATCGATGCAGCGATCGAAAGAGAGTCACCGTTCTGTTGATGTGTGGATCGTGGCTTGGAAAGCTCCAATGGGCGTGCATGTCCCTCCGAGTCCAGTAGTTCAACGACGAGATTTCCCAGAGCAAAATTGCCGTTGGGGGCTCGGCCAGGTCCTTGCTGCGGAAGCGACGGATCGGACAGAGCCTCGATCTGAAGGGACGACCACGCGAATGGGATGGGGGGGACGACAAACGTCAAGACATCGCGATCAGGGGCGATGCCAGTTGCGAGATAGGATCCATCGGCTTGGAGTTGGTAGCGACTCCCCTCGGAGGAGGTTAACTCTCCAGAGAGAGTGGACCAGCCCGCTTGCTCATTCCGAACCGATGGGGATTGCTCCAGCCATGCTTTTAACAGCATTGGCAATTCGCTTTGTTCCCATTCGGCCAAGGCTGTTTTGGCCGAAGCCAATTCCATGACGAATTGTTCGCGCCGCTGTTGATTGCTGGCAGGGTCCAAGTCGAATGATTTTTCGCATCGAATGGCTTCCGTAAAGGCCGCCGTAAATCGATAGTAGTCTTCGGCCGAAATCGGGTCGAACTTGTGATCATGGCAGCGAGCGCAGCCCAGGGACAGTCCCAAGAAAGCGACCCCCGTAGTCGTGGTCATATCATCCAACTCGTTGTAACGGGTCGATTCGAACTCGGTTTCCGTCAACTGCGTCGGAAAGGCACCCGCTCCAAGAAACCCCGTGGCCATCCAAGCTTGTGGATTGTCGGGCGCCAATTGATCGCCGGCGATTTGCCAATGCACAAATCGATCGAAGGGTAAGTCTTCGTTAAAAGCGCGGATGAGAAAGTCGCGATAGTGGAAGGCGTTGGGGCGGTCGTAGTCCTGCTCGTAGCCATACGATTCGGCGAAGCGAGCAATGTCCATCCAATGCCGGGCCCATCGTTCACCATACTCAGGCCGAGCCAGCAGTTCATCGAGGAGTTCTTTCCATGATTCGCGTTGGATGGATCCAGGAGCATCCCCCTGCAATCGAGCCGTCCATCGCTTTAGTTCCTCGGGGGTCGGAGGTATCCCCGTCAAATCCAACCATGCTCTGCGGATCAGTGTCCTGGCATCAGCGATAGGGGATCGAGTGAGGCCACGCTCGAATTGCTGTGCATCGACCAATGCATCGATGGATTCCGAATCGTACGGAGATGGTTTTGGTACTTGCGAGTGAGGGTACTCCGCCAATGGTTGAATCGACCATAGTTGACGCCCCGTTTCCCAATCGATGGCCTTCGTTTTGGGTAGAGCAATTCCTTCCCGGGGATCGATCGCACCCTCCGAAACCCATCGTTCAAAATCCTTAATCACTCCGTCGGGCAATTTGCCTGCTGGAGGCATCTCGATACCGTCGTAGCGGAGGGCCTGGATCAACAAGCTATCGGTGGGTTTTCCAACAGCGACAGCAGGACCAGATTCACCACCTCCTTGCCAACCTTGGCGACGATCGAGCAACAAGCCACCTTGTAGTTTACCCGCAGCGTTTGCCTCTTCGGAATGGCATGCGTAGCAGTGCTCGACCAACACCGGACGAATCTTGGTTTCAAAAAAAGCCAACTTCTCCGGTGACTCCGATTCCTGAGCGAGGACCGAGGCGGGTAAAGCAACCGCCGTCAAAAGAAGAAACCCAAGCGGCACAACGGTCGTCCAAATCCAATGTCTTTGCTGCATGGTAATCGTTTCAGGACCTTGAGAGAGTTTCGTCTCAGACCCTATTGGGACAAACCATTTTGGGGTGAGCTTCGGGAGGAGCAAGGTACGGTTTAGGATACACAAAATCACCTCCAACCCGTAGATACAATGTCCCTAAAATCATCTCGCCAAGTTTGTGTCGGCCATAAGCCGGAACGCGTTGCGGCCGGTTGGTTGGATCATTCCTCGATCGCAGCCGCTCGCGACTCCGATTCTTTTTTGTCGGATGCAGTCGGCAAAGGAGAGGCATCGGCTTTCGCGGAATGCCGTTTCGCTCGCGCGAGTCGATGATGCTTCTCCGGCCGCGTGTGCATTCCCCATCGCAAAGCTTCGTCCTGTTCGTACCTTTTATTCAGAGTCAGGGCAGTGAGGGCTTTTGCCAATTCAAAGCCCAAATAGAAGGCATGCGAAGGATCGACGTTACGAGATTGCGGCAGGCTCATCAACTCTTCCATCATCTCGAAAGGATCGGTTCCTCGAAGATGGACTCCTGCACTCATGAGGTGAATGCGTTCTCCATCGATGGCGATGCGATAATTGTTGTCCTTGATCTGGGCAGCCATGGCTGCCAGCGAATCCGCGGAGGGATGGGTGGCTGCCGGATCGCGTAAGAGGATGAGATTTTCTTCAAGATGTTTCGGAGGGACACGATGTTGAACGGCGTAACGCACGAGCCTTCGGGCGAGATCGCACTCTCGGACCGAGGATTGAGCCCAAGTAATCACCTGCGTTGTCAAGACGCTACGGATTTGGGTTTCCTCGCAGAAACCGAGCAGGAGGGTGTTGATGGCTGCTGAGTCGCCATCGGTTAGTTCGGTGATATTGCCAATTCCCATCATCATCGGAGCGTCGGGAAAAAGCTCTCTGGTTTTTAGGTAGCGCCCCAATGATGCTGCGAATCCACAACCGATCGGTTCGAGGATCGGATCCAATCGAAACGGAACTCGATGTTGTGAGAGAAACTCGGCCGTAGCTGTCAGGCTCGGAACAAAATCGTTGGGATCGTCCGGGACGACCACGACCTCGGCTCCCCAATCGAGCGATTCGTGCCGATTGGTGCTGTTAACCGAAAGGACAAGAGTGGCGCCGGCTCGCGTTGCATGGAGGGCTTCCCATGGATCAAACGTATCGATCGAGACTTGGGTGCCCAGGTCGATGATCGATCGAACGGCATCTTCGATTCCTGACCATCGCAACCCAGGTTCGCAACCCAGATCGATGCGATCCGCTCCGGCCTTGAGCAAGCGCTCGGCGGAGTGTTTCAGCTCGCTCAAAGACATGCGGGGAGCAAAATTGATTTCCGCGATGATCTCGATGTCATACGTCCCGTAATCATCGGCTTTGAATCGTTTTTTGCCGAATAGGAGGGGCAAATCGCGAACCTCTTTGGGACCGCATTCGACGGGAATCGGGATCATCGCACGGATCGCTTCGAGGTGGGGCGCGAGATAACCAGGCAGCAGAATTTTTGTCGCAAGAGGCGGGATCTGAATATGACGCATCAGCCACGTGGGAGTCATCAGCGCAGCCACAGTGATCGGCAACACATCGATCGTGAAATCAAAGTGATGTTGCGATGCGAGTTGACCCACAATTTCGCGCACCGATGCTTCCGCAAGGCGACCGGTAACGAAGTGAATCGATTCTTTGGTGGGATGAGTCATGGGTCAATGAAGATGAAGCTTCGAGCATCCGGGCTCGGTCTATTTGGATCAAGAACGTACCACAACTTGTTGCGATCCCTCTTGACCCACACTGCACTTTACTGGAACATGATGCTTGCGAGAAGCACTTAGAGATGAACGTTTGGATGCGTTGATTTCGTGGCCGGTGTTTCTCGCTTTTTTTTTGCGCTGATGAGATGCTTCCCCAGTCCCTGAATGTCCTCTTCCAGCCATCGAGTTTCGATACGGGCATGAACATGGGCTGGATCGAGAAACTGGAATGATCGAGATACTGGTCGAGGATCCTTGGTTCTTGGTGATCTCCAAACCGGCCAACCTTTTGTCGCAGGCACCCGCCACGATCGCCAGTGTTCAATCGATTCTAGTCGAGCAATTGGCAAGCCAAATGGCCAATACGCCGTTTATCGGACTTCCCCATCGGCTCGATCGAATGACCAGCGGCGTTATGGTTATCGCCCGCAACCAACGGGCTCTCAAACGATTGTGCGAACAGTTTGCGACACGGAAAGTAACGAAGGAGTACTTGGCATGGGTGCACGGTGATCTTCCCGATCACGGCTCATGGCACGACTTCGTGCGTAAGGTCCCAGACGTGGCCCGGGGTGAGATGGTAGAGGCGGACAATCCCGAAGGACGTCTGGCAACATTGGATTTCGAATGCCTCGCGCGACGAGCCAGCGACAGCCAAGATCAAGGAGCTTCAGAATCGAACGCGTTGCAGAGTTTGGCGCGTATACGTCTAGGAACCGGGCGTATGCATCAAATCCGTCTTCAATTTGGAGGAAGGGGACACAGCGTCTTGGGTGACTCCCTTTACGGCAGCCATTCCCTGTGGGGCAATGGATTGATGGCAACCCGCGAGCCACCCATCGCCCTGCACGCCTATCGTCTCGGATTTTTCCATCCGAAATCGGGTGAACCGGTGAGCGTTCAAGCGTCTCCTCCCAGCGAGTTTCCGTGGCACATCGAACTCGCTACTTTACAAAAACTCAAGGAACCAATGAATTCCCAGGATGATCATCGAGATCGGTCACTCCCTCCGGAGGCTTGACCAACACCTATCATCCTTGGCTTGGCACGCAAAGTGCGGTAAAGTAATTAGTTGAAGAGTCATTGCACTTTTTGGCACTCGAGCCGACCAACTTGAGCCAACGGGAACGCGTCATTCGTTCCATCACCGAAAAACCAACCAAATCACTCAGGAGAGATCATATGGGTCACGCAGCCGAATTCACCGACGGAGGTTTTGATGCCGACGTTCTCAAGTCCAGCGAGCCAGTTCTTGTCGATTTTTGGGCCACTTGGTGTGGACCTTGCCGCCAGATTGCGCCGCTGATCGACGAGCTCGCCCTCAAATACCAAGGGACCGTCAAGATTGGAAAGGTGAACGTCGACGAGAACCCGGAACTTTCCACCAAGTACGGCATCAACGCGATTCCGACCCTGCTCCTATTCAAAGATGGAGAAGTGGTTGAGAAGTTTCAGGGTGTTCCACCACGCGCTCGCTTAGAAGCGGCACTCGATTCCGTTGCGGAATAGTTTTTCGACATACGGCCGTGTTCCGCGATCGGGTTGGTGAGCGATTCAGCTTGCTGACAATCTGCTGGAGTCAAAGGCGGAATCAACTCTAATTTTGCGACAAGCCATCGGCAACGATGGCTTTTTTTACGCGCTTTGAGCACTGCACTCCGTTTCTGTCAGCCCACCTTAATCGGCGAGCAGCCCCCCACTTCTTTTCTTTTCGATTGACGTTCCTGTGCATAAACATTCGGGGAACACTGCGACTAGCGCGACTTTCCTTGGAATGGACTCCGCGATCGACCGAAGTGCCGTCGACTGGGAGGAACTCAAGCGGGAACTGATTCGCAATTTCTGCTTCCACCCTGGGTTGTTGGCACGATTTTTGTATATCGATCCAATTGCCTTTCGCTTGCGTAAGTCAAAATGACACGGGAGCGCGTGGATGTCGCATTTGAAGTTCCGCCACCGACCTTCCAGTGAAAAGTCGTTGACGGCCTTAGCAACAATTAGCCCTTGGGAGACTCTCACTATGTACCGACCCATTTCGAGTTGGAAACTCTTCTTCTTAGCTGCGGCGATCGCAGGTCCGATCGGATACTGGGCATCTTCGCATCCGGGAATTTCTCCGTCACCCGCGTATGCTCAGCAACTGGTGGTTTCGAATGCCGCCAGAGCCGAGCTCGATCAAGGACAGATCGCCCACGCGGAACAGCTTTCTAAGGTTTTTCGTGATGTCTCGAAGTCGGCCAAGCCTTCGGTAGTCAGCATCAAGTCGCTTGTTTCCGGTCGCGCGATGAGCGGCGGTCGCGGGCGAGGATTACCTCCTGGGCTCCCTCCCGAGTGGGAGCAATTTTTCGGTGAAGGCTTGCGGAATCCGCAATTGCCGAGAGACGAAGAGGATGCACCGCAACAGCGCGGTGGATTGGTCCCAGCCGGATTGGGTTCGGGTGTCATCGTTCGGCCAGATGGTTACATCTTGACGAACAATCACGTCGTCGCCAATGCACAGGAACTGGAAGTCTATTTGAGCGACGATACGAAGTATAAAGCCAAGGTCGTGGGTACTGATCCACGCACCGATTTGGCGGTCTTGAAAATCGATGCCACCGGGCTAGTAGCTACCCCGATTGGAGACTCCTCCAAATCCGAGGTAGGCGACTGGGTCATCGCCATCGGTAGCCCCTTTGGATTGACTCAAACGGTCACCGCCGGCATCATCAGTGCGACCAACCGAACCGGCCAAGACATCACCCTCTACGATGAATTCATCCAAACCGACGCAGCCATCAATCCAGGCAATAGTGGTGGCCCGCTGTTGAACCTTCGCGGCGAAATCATCGGTATCAACACCGCCATCGCATCGCGCGGTGGCGGATACAACGGTGTCTGCTTTGCTGTACCCAGCAATACCGCCGCCCGCGTTCTATCGGATATCATCGCCAGTGGCAGCGTTTCCCGAGGTTTCGTGGGAATTCTTCCTGTTTCGGTTACCTCGGAACTTGAAGAACAGCTTTCCTTGCCTGCTGGCCAAAAGGGAGCCGTGGTGCAGCAAGTCACGAAGGGGATGCCTGCGGACAAAGCGGGGCTCCGCGTCGGAGATGTGATCGTGGACATCGATGGCAAGCCCATTCCCACGGATTCGGCGATGCGAAGGACTGTGGGTGAATCCAAACCGGGAACGACGTTGAAGTTCAAGCTACTCCGCGATGGGAAGCAGCTCGTGATCCCGATCACCGTTGCCGCTCTCGATGAAAAAGCATTGGCTCAAAAAGAGACACCGCAAATGGAACGGATTCCAAAATTGGGGATCGCCGTCGATACGGTTCCAGCCACCGTGGCGAAGAAATTCGAACTGGAAGAGGGGGAAGGGGTTCTGGTCACCGGTCTTGATCGGAGCGGCAAGTTCCCGGGAGTGAAGATTGGTAACGTGATCCTATCGGTGAACGGTACCAAGATTGGAAGTCCTGAAGAATTCATGGAGGAGGTCAGCAAATTGCAGAACGGTGAAGCCTTGGTGCTGGTGATTCGCGATGAACGTTCCGACAAAATGGTAACGATCAAATAATCCGTCAACCCAATAGCCGACCAACACGCGTATTCCAAATGCGGGATGCAGCGAAACGCTCGCAAGAGCTAGGCAATGGATAGAAAATCACAAGGGAGGCCACGAGAGCGGCCTCCCTTGTTCGTTGAATGTCATCATGCTGGTCTCTGGCGTCCTAATCGAACGCAGCGAAGACGGAGGCCGATCCAGAAATCGAAAACGAGGACCCAGTCTGATCAAGGCACAACAACTCGCAGTGGAATGTGTCTCTCTATTGTCTGTGACTTGTTGCCGGCAAAGCATGGCAGGGCAACTTTCTTACTGGAACAACCGACAAAAGTCGATTCTCGCTTGCATGAGCCTGAGGCGCTAGCCGATCTTTGCACGTCGAAAAAAATCGGCTAGCGCCTCAGGCTCACTTTTGTCGGCTGTGTCTTTCTTATTCGTCGTTCTGCACAATCCCGGCTGTCGATAGTCCCAGAGTCTCCGTGAATCGGTCGAGCGCGTTGGCAGTGCAAATCGTATAGATCAAATGAGCAGTCTGCCGATCCGAAAAGGTTTGTCGCAGCTTCGTAATATCTGCATCGGTAATCTTGGTCGGATGGTTGGTTAGTTTTTCAGCAAACTGAACCGCTAGCTCCACTGGATCACTCCATGAATTGGGTTGAATCGTCAACGCATTGATCTTGGCGGATGGGATTCCGAGGCGTGCAAATTGGTGCATTGCCATTGCAAGTGAGACGGGGGCATGGTTGCTACGCGCCGTTGTCCACAGAACGGCCGCCTTGATCGATGGATCGAGTTCTTTATCATCGAGCATGTTTGTCCAGGCATTGATGAAATCGGGCCCGGTTCCCACCAATTCCGCGATGGCACGATGCCAATCGTGAACCATGGTTTGGTCATCGAGTTCCAGCTTCTTTCGCGTTTCTGGAATAGACGCCAGTGCGACGCGTGGATTGCGCCCGGATGCAGCGAGGATCTGCCGCAAGGCGATGTCATAGGACCAGGGAGCAGGTCGTTCGATCGAGGAATCGAGTGCCGCGATGGAGGATCCTTGGTTCCATCTCTCTTCGGTCGGCGTGAGGAAGTTAACTTCTTCGCCGCGCATCTCATGATCCT